>ERZ1026780.33-NODE-33-length-113032-cov-10.032892_pt1 | contig 113032 bp, 89 predicted proteins | sample MGYA00380126_ERZ1026780 | MGnify/ENA primary metagenome ERZ1026780 (study PRJEB33269, sample SAMEA4719762) | human gut metagenome | biome: human-associated habitat; feature: organic feature; material: feces | place: Cameroon | collected 2013-10 ... | reverse complement strand
TGAGAAAATAAATATAGACCGAAAAGAATGAAAAAGATGATGCAGGTTATTTTTTGAAGGTTTCTATATGAAATGCGAAAAATAGAATAAAAAATTATGGAGGAAAGAATATGGAAATAAGAAGAATTATTTCGTTGGTTGCGGCTTTCGCGACGGGAGCGCTGATGTCGATAAACTTGGCGCCTGAGGCTTGTGCACAGGCTCAGATCAATACGAAAAAAATGAAAATCGGAGACTTTCCGGAAAAGATAATGAAGGTCGTGCTCACTGGCAATCCTATGATTGACAATGTGCTTCAGGACGAGATAAGCTCAGAGTGGAGGATTTCGCCCTACGAGTTCTGCACACTGGACGATTTCGAGGCGAACAAGACCAATCCGGACTTCTACTTCATGATTTTGAGCAAGTCCCAGTTCAAGAAGGAATCCGAACCCGGAATTGAGTTTCTGACAGTCGTCAAGGGCGGCAAGGATGCCGAAAAGGGCATTGACGAGATGTTGGAGGCATGCACGTTTCCTGTGAGGGCGGCACAAATGCCGAGCGGACGCGAGTTCGATTTCCTGCCATACATCATAGGTGCGATGCAGGGCTACATCCAGAAATCAATGACTGACGACCGTGTGGGCTATGCCGGACTCGGGAAATATGCCCTAGGCCTCAGCGGGACCGCCGGAAAGAAGGTTGTCTTCGCGAGCGGTGACGTGTCTCCGAAGATGCCGGAGACAGTGCGGGAAAAGGCTCTTGCAGCGGGCATCGAGATTGTGGATGATGACGAGGCAGACGAACTGCTCGGCACGGGAGACACGAACTGCGTGGTTTCTTACACAGTGGCTCCGAGCAATCCGGAATTCGGTTCCTACTGCTACAAGATGCTCTTCGGCGCCGGTGACCACAAACTCTACTATTTCAAGAAACAGAGTGTCGGTCGTGACGGAGATTGTGGCTTCATAGCCTCGGAGTTCAACAAACTCGCGGCGATAAGAAGATAGGCCTTCTCGGAAGTCCGGAGGAGGGGGAACAAAAGACTTTTGGGTCACCCTCATGGGATAATGGCAGATGTAAAACACAACGAGGAATGATAATTTCAAAGGCTGAAAACGGGCTGAGGTATGCAGTGCTCCGTGAGGGTAAACGTGTCGCATGCTGCGCATTGAGCGTGCGCTGCGGAACGAGAGAGGAGGATGTGCGCGGATGGGAAAAGTCTGCGGGGAAATTCCATTCCGGTACGGCACATTTCGTAGAGCACACGCTTTTCAAGGGGACGGAGACCAAGAGCTCCACAGTGATAAACAGTTACCTCGAACGCCTCGGAGGGGAGCTGAACGCCTACACGACCAAGGAGGAGATTGTCCTGCACGCAACGGTGCTGAAAGAAGACATCGAGAAGGCTGCCGGACTGTTGATGGAGATGGCAACGCGTGCCACCTTTCCCGAAGACGAGATTGAGGTGGAGAAAACCGTGGTCACCGACGAGATTGCCGGCTACAAAGACTCGCCCGCCGATGACATATATGATCGCTTCGAAAGTCTTCTGTTCGAGGGACATCCGCTCAGCGGGCGCGTGCTCGGGACTCCTTCATCGGTAAGGAAAATTTCGACTGACGAGCTCCGGAAATATGTAAGGACATTCTTTGTCCCCGAGAGGATTGCCTTTTCTGTGGTCGCCCCTCTTCCGGAGGACGAGACAGCGGCAATGATAGAGAGGCTTGTCAGTGAATACTTTCCGGCCGAATGTGGTGTGACGGCAGCAGGAGAAAGTGTAAAGCCCGCCAGCAGTGCAGGCAGCGGCATCGTTCCTCCGGCTTCAAACAATGCCACGCTGCAGATAGCCGAATTCGCTGGCAACGTTTTCGACAAAACCATAAACCGCCACAGCCATCAGGCGAACTGCATCATCGGCGCCACTGCCCCGTCGCTCTACCGCGAGAAAGAGCGCATAACAGCGGCTCTGATGGCCAACATCCTCGGCGGTCCGGCCACCAACTCCATACTGAATTCAGTCCTTCGGGAACAGAACGGTTGGGTCTACAACGTCGAATGCAACTACAGCCAGTACGCCGACACCGGCATCATGGCCGTCTGCTTCGGTTGCGACCGGGACAGGCTCGAAGACTGCGTCAGGGTGATAGACAACGAGTTCCACAAGCTCTGCGAGACGCTCCTCTCGGACGAAAAACTGAAAGAGGCCAAGAAACAGTTCGAGGGACAACTCGCCATCTCCTCTGAAAACAGCGAGAGTCAGGCGCTGTCAATGTGCAAGAGCCTCAACGCCTTCGGCACAGTCCAGGACGACGACGCCGTTCGACGAAAAATCGACGCTGTCACCGCAGCCGACCTGCAAAGAGCCGCCTCCGACATCCTCAGCCCCGACCGTCTCTCAAAACTGATATATTTATAGTATTATTTTGAGTCTCTGGAACGCCGTTTCATCTTGCTCCAGTTAAGAACCGGAAGCAAAGTTGCAAAAAATGCCGCAACAATCCAGAAAACAGACACGGCAGTGAAGTCACTTCCGTTCTCCTGAATGAGGTAGCCGCTCGCGATGTCCTGAATTGCGGCCGCCACATAGCTTGACACGCCGACAACTCCGAGGGCAGCTCCGGTGGCCTTGCGCGGCACGATGTCAATTGCCATAAGTCCCGCCACGATGCAGTAGAGTTCACCCATCGCGAAATTGAACACAGCCACATAGACAGTGTTCAACACAAACCCGCCCCCGGTGAAAAGGAAAAGCGACAGCATTACGATTCCAAGAAGGCCCGAAAGCAGGGCCGGACGCATCCTGTCTCCCTTAAAAAGCCTGTCCGAAATCCATCCTGCGGAGACTGTCCCGACCAGTCCGCCGACAAGCGCAGCGACAGCGATGATGCTCGAAGCCTTCTCGAGCGAAAACAGTTTCGCCTTCTGGAGAAAAAGCACGCCCCAACCCGTTATGGCATATTTCGTTATATAGATGAATGCGGAAGACGCCGCGATAATCCATATCCCCGGATGTCTCAACACCCGTTTCTGAAGGCTCAGCGTCCTCATAGAATCTTCAGGTTTCATTTCCTCTCCGGAAAGTTTCTGAACGGAAGGAAGTCCGCAGCTCTCCGGCGTGTCTTTGACTGTCAGGAAGATGATCAGGGAGCCCGCAAAACCGATGAGTGCAGCGAGCAGGAATCCCCATTCCCAACCCCAGGCGGCAACGACAGCGGCAATCATAACGAATGAAATGAACTCGCCGATGTACGGACTCGTGCAGAATATGCTATAGAAAGTCCCTCGTCGCGACTGTGGAAACCAGCGAGACAAACTTATGACTCCGGGAGCAGGGCCCATGGACTGGAACCATCCGTTAGCTCCCCAAAGAAGCAGGGACGAGACGAAGAGCGCACTGTGGGAGATGTATTCCGTGGATATGCCGAGTATGGCGATTATCAGATTTATGACTGAAGACAGAAGCAAACCCGTGCCCATAAATCTACGGATATTGCAGTAGTCAGCGATGAATCCGTTGATAAACTTCCCGAAGGCGTAGATTAGAAGAAGTCCTGACCCGATGAGACCGAGTTCTCCGGCAGTCAGAACATCCCCGTCAATCAGAGGCTGCTTCACCACACTGAGGCTCATGCGGCACACATAGTAGAGGCTGTAACCGGCCGTAACTCCAACAAATGTGCTTCGGCGCACTTTCCTGTAAGTCTGCTCAATTTCCTGTTCCGGCACTTGAAAGGCCGCCGGACGGCTTATTCTGAGAAATTTGTATATGCCCATCTTTCTTTGTTCGTCAGTATCATTTATTCAAGTTTCTCAAGTATTCTAACTCATTGAATTCATTTATCTATTGTCTATTCGGCCCCATTCACTATACGGAACTTTAGTCAGGGACGAATTGTAATAACGTCTGTCTCCAGTCACTTCCTCTCCAAGCCATGCCGGACGCTCAAAGGTCTCGTCCTCGCTGCCAAGTTCCACTTCAGCAACCACAAGTCCCTTATTTTCACCGAAGAACTCATCCACCTCGAACGTGTGCTCTCCGGTCTTCACGAGCCAGCGTGTCTTGTCGATGATGCCGGGTTCGCACAGCGACATAAGCTGTAGGGCATCTTCCGCCGAAATTTCCTTTTCCCATTCAAGACGGGACATGCCCGAGGCAGAACCTCCGCCCTTGATTGTCAAGAATGCCTTGTCTCCGCGCATGCGTACACGCACCGTGCGCCCTGGAGAGCGGCTTATATAGCCCTGGACAATATGCGTAGAGTCATATGCCTCAGACTTGTATTCCTCGCCGACAACGAGAAATTTTCTTTCGATTTCCTGGTGTATGGAAGATTGTTCCTGTATCATAAACGATTGCACTTATTGAAAGGATTCGTCAGCGGACGGAGTTTTTGACAAGACCGTTTTCCTGTAATCGAAGGTAAGGGCCACCGCACGCACGACGAGATGGACAAAATATGCGGCAAGCAGCAGGTGCACGGCCATCACACCGTCCGGATGGATGAAAGCGGCAAGGACGAAGTAGCTTACAAGAAATGCTATGGTGGAAAGCACCATGACGTTGCGGATAGGCCTCGCCGCCGTGGCACCGATGTAGATTCCGTCCCATGTGAACGCCACACAGCCGAATGCCGGCATTACCATAAGCCAGAACATATATGGGGCACAGCCGCTAATGACAGCGGCGTCATTGGTCATTATTTCGAGCATCCATTCGCCGCCGAAGTAGTAGAACACCATGAAAAGCAGGCACACGAGCCCAGACCAGATGAAGGTGTAACGGACTGTGAGCCTCAGGCCCGCACGACTTCCTGCGCCGATGTACTTTCCGCTCATTGCCTCACCGGCGTAGGCAAAACCGTCCGTAAAGTAGGAGAAGAGCAGCAGGATCTGAAGCATTATGGAGCTGACTGCCAGCGTCATATCCCCGAAGTGTGCAGCGATGACCGAGAAACTGACATAGATGCCGATGAAGCTCAGTGAACGTATCACAAGATCGGCGTTCATCGTGAAATAGCGTCTCGTCTCCCCGCCCTTGAAAGCGGCTCGGACCTCATACCACCCAAATCCGGCGAAGATCTTCTTGCGGAACTTTCCAAGGACTATCGCCACGGCTGTAACCAGCCCGCAGTACTGCGCGATCACGGTCCCCCATGCGATGCCGCTGAATCCAAGTCCCTCAAACACAAATGAGCCGAGCGTGAATCCGAGAGAAAGGTATATGCTGACAAATATGTTTATGCCGTTGACCACAAGGTCGGTAATCATCGGGCTCACACCGTCCTGCATGCCTATGAACCAGCCCTTGAATGCCATGAGGCTGAGAGTCGCCGGAGCGGCGATAATCCTGATGTAGAAGTATGTCGTCGCAAGTTCCTGCACTTCCGGGGTGCAGTCGATGCAAAGAAACGCAAGTTGGACAAAGACCCACTGGAGCAGCCAGAATAGGGCTGCGACGGAAAACGAGATGCCGAGTCCACGAGTGAGGATGTTAGCGCACTCGCGCGTGTCGCCCCTTCCGTAGGCCTGGGCGGTCATGCCTCCGGTACCGACCCTGAGGAACGAGAAGTTCCAATATAGCAGGTCGAAGAGCATAGAGCCAATTGACGCGCCTCCGATGAATGTTGCGGTCGCGAACCCTCCCGCCGGCTGATGACCCGCGACAGCAATGTCGACCATTCCGACAATCGGAACGGTGATGTTCGCGAGTATGCTCGGCAAGGCGAGCGAAAAAATTTCCTTATTTATGCCTTTTGCAGATATTCCGTTCATATCCTTACTTCACTACAATTCTTCCGCATCAGTTTCAGGCTATTTCCGATATTTCGTGTACTCTTCCAACATCCCGAGGTAGGATGCATACCGTTCCCGGCTTATCGTCCCTTCGTCGACTGCAACCTTCACCGCACAGCCTGGTTCATGAGTGTGCGTACACGGGGTGAAGCGGCAGCCCGAAGCGGCTTTCAGCATTTCCGGGAAATAGAGGGATATTTCCTCAGGCTCGAGATCAACGAGTCCGAATCCGCGTATGCCCGGAGTGTCAATTATGCACCCCTCTCCTCCGCACAACGGGTACATCTCGTAAAATGTCGTAGTGTGCCGCCCTTGGAGATGGGCCTCGGAAATAAGCCCTGTCTTCGGGTTCAACGACGGGTCCATTGCCTTTATCAGCGAAGACTTGCCCACGCCGGACACACCGGAGAAAAGGGATATGCCAGAAGCGCCGTCCTCCGATTTTTCGAGACAAAGTCTGCGCAATTCGTCCACTCCCCTTCCGGTCTTCGCCGAAACTTCAAGTATGCTGTAGCCGGCGCCTTCATATATCCGGTGGAAGTTCTCGAGCGCCGGAGCAAAATCATCGCGAAACTCGTCAACGATGTCGATTTTGTTCAGAACGATGACAGGCTTCACCCCATACACCTCGCAGGTGACGAGCAGACGGTCAATAAACGGGAGCTTAACCTCCGGAAACGCGAGTGTCACGACAATGAAAGCGTGGTCTACATTCGCGGCTATTATGTGCGCCTGACGGCTGAGATTCACCGACTTGCGGATGATGTAATTTCGTCGTGGAAGTATCCTGGTGATTGCAGCAGGCGCAGTCTCGCTGGCCGGCACGCTCCCGTCCGGAAGCAAGTCTCCGTCCGCATGGAACTCCACCCTGTCGCCCACGGCCACCGGATTTGTCGCCGAACTACCGCCCAGCCGCACTTTTCCGCGCAACACCGCCGGGAACAACCTCCACGAGGGAAGTTGAGCCAGAAGATAGTGACTGCCAGTATGTTTGACGACCGTTGCTGTTCCTTCCATAATGCATTCCGCCTTCTGCAAATTCATTTTTGCCACAGGCGGTGCAAAGATACAAAATCTTTATCTTTTATACCTTTACTTGTAATTTCGCACACGCTCGTCGTCGATGACGCCGCTCCAGTTCAGACCGAAAGCATAATCGTAGATATTGCCGTCTGCGTCGCGGTAGCAGCGCATATCACGCGGCGTATCTTCGGCCTGTTCCTCAACTGTACACATGTCAGATGGCATCTGAAACGGAAGGAGTGCCGACGGCTCAACTTTTCCAGACACGAGGTCGAGTATCGTCTGGCGTTGAACGTCGAACATCAGAAATATGGCATCAGCATAAGGCTCAATCTCACTCAGAACCGGAGGATTGAGAACATTTATCGCTACTATGACAGGTTTTTCACCCATGAGTTTCTTTGTATTCACGACAAGTTCCATATCTTCCTTATTGACAGTCTTGACGCTTCGGCCCCAATAACTGCGGTTTGTAGACTTCTCGTACGGATCACCGCCGGCGATGCTTGTCTTGCGGGCGCAGACGGCAGTGTAGTCACCGTACTGCAGACTGATGGGACGATAGCCACTATCCTTGCCTGAAGCCGCTGCTTCTTTGTCAAAACCATACCCGCTGTTAGGAGACTCTATGAACACAAGCGCCGCATCTGCCTCTTCCGAAGTGGAGACAAGTTCGAAATAACGTTCCGCGAGTTTTGCGCTCAAAGGCGTTATGAACTGCTCGGCAATGCGTTGCTTCCAGAAATCGGTATATGCCGGGACATGGCGTTCCGGGACATAGATTCTCTTCCGGCCCTGAAGAGGCAGCACTCCTCCGTGATTCTTGAGCATGACGACACTCTTGAGTTGCGCGTCATAACCTTCGGACATAAATTCCGGACAGCCGACGATTTCGGAAGTTCGGGCAGGGTCAAGGTAGGGGTTCTCAAAGAGCCCGGTGCGGAAAATGTTGGTCAGCAGACGACGTGCAGAAGTTCGCATGCGTTCCTGCATCCATTTCTCTCCGTGCTCTGCAACCCCAATATGATAGGCATCCAGCACCGGACCACGTTCGTTGTTACCGCCGAACTGGTCGACTCCGGCCATAAGCACGCGGTAGTGACGCTCAGCGACACTCTTGTCCTCCATTCCCCAGCACTTTCCCTTGCAGGCATAGACGCCGACCTCATCGTGCGTGATTATCCAATCGGTGCAGATCACGCCGTCATACCCCTGCTCCTCCCTGAGCATTTCCTGAATAAACTTGTGGCTGTAACCGCTGCCGACGCCATCAGGCTCAATTCCATAGCATATCGAGTAGTCCGGCATGAGCGCAGCAGACATCTTCGTCTTGCCGTCAAGTTTGAACGCGCCTTCCGTGAAAGGAATCGTATGAAGTTCAAAATTTCCGTTCGGGAAAACTGCATACTTGCCGTAGCCCTGATGTCCGTCCCGTCCGCCCTCGTTGCAGGCTCCGGTGCCAGGCCAGTGCTTCACCATGGTGTTGACGCTGTTCCATCCCCAACCGTCACAGATTTCATCCTCGCCTTTGGAAGTTTGGAACCCGTCACAGTAGGCCCGAGCAAGGTCCGTGGCAAGTTTTATCCCCTCTCCCATCGTGTAGCAAAAACGCATCCAGCGCGGATCTGTACCCACATCGACCATCGGGTAGAGCGACGTCGTGAAGCCGAGCGCCCTATACTCTGTAGACGCGATTTCTGCAAAGCGCCTCATGAGTTCAGGTGAGAAAGTGGCGCACATTCCGAGACTTCCCGGCCACATGGAGATTTTTCCTCCTCCGCCGGCATTGAATTCGGCGTCCGCGCGGGAAGAGTGGCGCGGGTCTGAAGAATTGTTGCACGGGATGCCGAATCCGAGTCCCTCGACAAAGCCCTGAGCCGCATTGTTCCAGCGGGCGGCTATTTCAGGACTGTCAACGGCAGTGATGAGCACATGACGCACACCATCCTCCTCAAGGAAGAGTTTCTGTTCATCTGTGAGAGTCCAAGCCGGAGCACCGCTCTCATCCAATGTCTTGCCATTGTATGCCGCACGTTTCGACGGGATTGTCTGATGGCTGCTGTAGAGCATCAGTCCGGCGATGTCCTCCATGTTCATCTGCGAAGCAAGATCGGCGACACGTTCCTCGACATTCCGCCTCCAGTCCTCATAGACGTCAAGCTGTCCATTGCGGTTCAGATCCTTGAAGGCATAGCCGTCCTGATAGAGGATAGTGATACCTGACTTTGGACTGTACCCCAATGTCGGACCGCCTTTCTGCTCAATGACATTATACCCGTCAGCGACCGATTCCGTCCACTTCTGTCCGCATCCGCAAATCGCGACCGACGAAAGTGCCAATGCTATGATAATATACTTGTTTCCCATAAGACAAACACCCACGTCCCAAACTATTTCTTATTCGTAATCATCCAGAATGTACGCATCGACCTCTGACCGCCATCTGTAGCTTTGTTCTGAAGAACATACTTGCCAGTGTTCGCGTTCTTGAGCACCAGTTGTGCGGAACCGCCGCCGTCAAGCATGACAGCGTTGACGCAACCGAGCGATTTCATTATTTCACCGGCTTCGCTGTATGACAACCCCGTGGAGACAGACTCATTTCGTCCGTCCACAATCATCATGATAATTGTACCATCTTCCCGGACTCCTATGGTTGAGAACGGATAACTGTCCTCAAGCGGAGTGTATTTTCCGTTATCAGCCACAAGGTCATATCCTTTGCAGACTTTCCCGTCACGCAGATACCGGTAACCGCCACCGGTACATTCCTGAAGATCAGCCTTCACGCCGTCATATTCGGCTGCGTCACCGATGACAACTTTACCACTCTTGTCAACGGCAAGGAAACTCAAAGCCTGATGCGTCCAATTCTTCTGTGGGACAAAGTGGTCCTGATAGACTTCGCCTCGATGATGCACCGGCCCGCGGCAACCGCCGTCAATGCCGTGACGGTTCGCAAGTTGGTCATCCATCCAGCGGAAAAAATCTCCGCCGATTACAGCCAACACCTCCTCATTGACGGAACCTGACTTCTCGGCAATTGTCGACGGAAGTGCCATAGGAATGAGTCCGTCAGCTCCGGGAGCGTTGCAGCCAGTCTTCAATGCCGTCTTTGAGGCATCGGCCGATGTCTTCACAATATAGATGGTCGCAGGGCGGTCGCTGCGTGACTTGAGTGTCTGAAGCCTTGTGTACGTAACTCCTTCTGCAAGTGTTGTTTCCTTCCACGTCTGCACCGTCTTTATCGATACGCAGTTCTTGAGCATTGTGACGATTTCCGTGTCGTCCGGATTTTTGTGGTTATTGCCACCGCTTGAAGGATTTTTGCTTGCGCTGCATGAACACGCGCCCAAAAGAAGCGCCCCAAAGCCCCATACGCAGACGAGGGCAGAAATGTTCCTTGAGAATCTCATATAAAATAAAATTTCTTAATTAAGTTCATCTATCGTTCTTGAAACGTTTTTTGTCAGAAGCAGATTTCTCAAATCCTGTATTTCCAGTTTTTGCATGGGTTGGAAAGCATCGGACAACATATATTCTATCATACTATTATAGAACTGGCGCACTTCCGGCTTCTCTTTTACCGATTCAAAATCAGCCATGCAAACCAGAAGCTTTCCCTTTTCTATGCCGAGTTCGAATACGAGTCCCAGCTTGTGGTTCCGTTCTATGTTATCTATCACCTGCACAATGGGGTTACATGTTTGTGAAAACATATCCATTATCAACGGATAGCTTGCCTTGATGATGGAGAACCACTGCCAGTTGGTATGACAGTCTGTGGGGAAACTGTTAAACAGAGGATGCTTCGGATCAGTCAATATTCCAAGCGTGCCGGGCGATACGGGCGCACTATTATTCTTGCTAATGGCCTCGAACATCCGATAGTTCCAATAATCCGTCTGGAAAAGTCCGTCTACGGTCTGTTCTTTATATGCTTCGCGTTTCGGAAACCACAGCACCTTTCCACCATTCTCCAACTTGGCGATGATAGTCTCATCCAACTCCCGCGCAACAGTAATGTCTGCACTTTGCTTCATTTCGTTGTCTGCCGGATAAATCCAGAGCGCATAGCTGTTCTTATAAGAAGTCCCCTCAATGGCAAGCGACAGTTCAAGCTGTTGTGCCCCACGTACCGAAACGATGTCCGGGGCAATGCTTCCTACATCCAGCAAACCTGTACTTTCCGTATTGACAAGCATACTTCCATGATCCACAAAATCGCCTTTTCCATTCTTCAATTCCCAAACCAGACGTTTGTCTTTCAGTGAACATGGCGCATAATGGGCTATCTTCACATCGACACGAAACGGTTCGTCGCTGCTCCAACAAAACTTGTCTGCTATCATCAAAGGCACCGTCTCGCTACAAAATCCTCTCCAACGTTCTGGAGTTACCAATCCTTTACTATCCATAAAAGCGTCCAATATGCCGACATATGCAGAACCTTGCCCCGGATAGTCTTGCAAATCAAGTAGTTGAAATCCAGCAAAACCTGGAGTACGAAGACTCATCTCTATATCAGCTTTGTAAAGTTCAACCGCCCATTTGCCCGAAGCATGAAAAAAATCGTCTGCCTGTGACAACATGCCAGCTTGTGCCAATCTATGCCGGAATATCTCCATATTGTATGGATAAAGCACGCCCGTGTATTTTTCTATTTCCAGATAGTTGGGATAAACCTGGAACTGCCCGGTTTCGTGGCTAATGACCGGCACAGGGCACTCCTTGATGGCTTCCGTAAAGTTCATCACTGTGTTAGGATAACAATGGTTGATGTATCCGCCATCGTAAGTATCGGCAAAAGAGAAAGAGCCGCGTGTATGCGTTTTGAAACTCTGCCCGACATCTGCACCAATACGGCTAGTCACCAAGAAGTCCTGTCGGGGGATGAACCCGCGGTTGCCCAAATAGTTGTTGGAGCCGTAAGCATAAAGGTGACGGTTGTCCACTGCCTTGAAGCCTGCAAGCAGAGATTTCATCGCATCCACATCTCCGGAAAGTTCATTACCCAAGGCAAACATTACGAACGAGGCATGGTTTCCATACGCCCTCTGCACGTTCACACCCTCTCTGCGCAGAAATTCTATCAACTGTTTGTTATCTTTTCCCAAGCATCCCCAAAAGGGAAGCTCTAGTTGCAGATAGATGCCCTCCATGTCAGCAGCCTCGAAGCAGGCTCGCGGCGGACACCAAGAGTGAAAGCGGTAATGGTTGATACCATACGACTTTGCCACTTGGAAGTAACGTCTCCACATCTTAACGTCCATAGCAGCATGCCCCGTCAATGGAAAGACACAGGCATCGTGTTTGCCGCGGAGAAAAGTAGTCGTGCCGTTGATTGCAAACTGGGTACCCTGCACCTTGAACTCGCGCAGTCCGAAATTGGACGAGACCTTGTCACAACCTTTTATCTCTATATCCAGTCTGTATAATGCAGGCGAGAATTCGCTCCACTGTTGCACATCGTCCCCTAACGGGTAGTCAAACTGATATTCTTCCTGTCCCTTCCTCAGTTGGAATGTCATCGGTGTAACTTTATGAGGGAATGGCGTATTCCAAGATTCGGCTGCAAGTATCACCTCCGTATGCCTGCCGATCCGTTCGGAAGCATTAAGCGAGAGATGTACATATACCCTCTTGTTCGCCACATCCGGATAAAGCTGTACATCAGTTATGTGTAACGGCTCTTTAGCTTCCAAATAAAGTTCACCGATAATACCGTTCCAATTAGTCTGCGTAGATTCGCTATAGGCGTGGGAAAAATTGATTACTTCCTGAGGGACAGACTTACCATTGTCCACCATTATAGTTAGTTCGTGTCGTCCTGGAATGAGCCACTGACTAAGGTCATACTGTTGTGGCGTAGAGATATTGTCATTACTACCGGCTTCGTTACCATCCACCCACACTTTGGTGGGCTTTGTACGTTCCAGCATGAGGGTTATCACCTTATTTCCCCATGTTTTCGGTATTTCTACCGTCCGTTTGTACCACGCTTTTCCCGCATAAGAGTAGAGGCGGGACAAATAAGTGGTTTCATCATGCCTCTCGTTCGGTACACCTTTTCGATTGGTGTCCGTAGTTCCGGGCAATGAAACAATTTCAGAAAAGGGCTGCATCTGGAAATTTTCCTCGATACCCGTTTCTTCGGCATCCAACCGGAATTCCCAGTTACCCTGCAAGTCAATCCTCTCCCTTTGGGCATACACATTGCACACCGCCAGCCACATAATAAAAACTAATACTATCTTTCTTTTCATGATACTGCTATCGTAATGCTTGCAAATGTCTGGTATTACCTGGTTGGTATTATTTTAACAAAAGCGAACCCGGCACATTCCGTAAAGGCCGGCAGCCGGGCACGCCATCAATAAATTCGATTACTACTTTTCTGTTACAGAAATTCTTCTAATAATCTGATTTTCCATATCAGAGAAATAGATTGTGCTGCCATCGGCAGTCATCGTCATGCCATAAGGCATTTTCAAAGTGGCAGTCGCGCCATCACCATCGGAATTTCCTGCATTTCCGGTTCCGGCAACAGTGCTAACAGTCGCATCCTCATATCCTTTCTTGCCCGGACGTATTCTTCTGATCTTATGATTGTAAGGGTCCGCGAAATAGACATCCCCACGGGTCTTGTCGACAACAGTGGCAACAGGCTGCACGAGTTGGGCCGTAAGAGGCTGGCCGACTTCGCCGTCTGTGCTTCCTCCACCGTTTCCGACTATTTTGGTTACTTTTCCATCAGGAGCCGCAAGATAGAAACCGTCTCTCTGAGATCCTATGATCAAATTTCCATCCACGTCAAAATCCATGGAATAAAGGCCCTCACCCTTTCCGTCAAGATTGACAAACACCTGTGCAGAGGCATCGTTAAACTGGCCTTTCGGATACTTGTAAATTTTCCTTTCGTCGCGTACAAGCACATACATGTTGCCCTGTGCGTCGAATTTTACATCCATCATGTTCGCATGTCCACCGACGAGAATCTCGACATTCTGACCGTCGCCCTTTGACGGATCAACCCTTCCGATTTCCCCTTTGGCCTTGTAGGCGATGTAAAGCATCTTATCGTCCGGATTCATAGAGATGTTCCATGGGTATCCATCGGCATATTTGTTCACAAGCACAGTCACTTCTTTCTTCTGGAGATCAAACACCTTTATTTCGTGTGTACCACGGCAGGCAACGGCAAGTCTTCCGTCCGGAAGCATTGCCATTCCGGTAAGGAACAGAAGTTTGTCTCCGGAATGCACGTCACTGCTGACGGTGTAGACGAGTTCCGGTTTCACATATTCAAACTCCTGTCCCTCAACGGCTTGCTTACCGACAGTCACAACGACCTTATAGGTTCCGAGTTCATTCTCCGGAGCGATGACGGTAAGTTCGGTTGCAGATGCAGCCTTGACTTCGGCCTTCTTCCCGCCAATCGTCACCTCATTCTCTGATGCTACAGCACTGAAATTCTCGCCTTCGATGACAATCTCAGTTCCCGCATGTCCCTGCGCAGGACTTATGTTCGTAACCTTGAGAACAGGGACTTCAAGGCAGGTAAAAGTCAGAGAAGCGTCTGTCTGGACTCCCGCCTTCACAGTGAGCCTATACTCGCCTGGAGCAAGTTCAGGGACAGTGACGGTCAACTGCGTCGTACTTGAGGCCGTGATTTCTCCGGCTTTCTCGCCGAAGAGAACAGAGTTCTCCTTAGCATCGGCACTGAAGCCCTTTCCTTTGATAACGATTTCATCTCCAGAATAGCCGGAAGTCTTCTCAAGAGGCTCAACCTCAAGTTTCTCCTCATAAGCACCTTCCTTGTAGGTAAACTTCGGTCCTTCGACAGTCTTGTCACCGACAGTGACAACCAGCGGATAAGTCCCGACCTTATTGGCAGGAACGGTCATCTTGAGAATCGTAACAGAGGTCTCAACTGCCGTGAGACGGGCACCGTTCAAAGTGACGACATTCTCGGACGGGACGATGCTGAAGCCTTCTCCTGTAATTGTCACTTCATCCCCGGTAACGCCTTCTGTCGGAGTCATGGATATAACTTTCAACTCCTTGGGTTCCTGATTCTCAGTTTCCTTCTGACAGCCGCAGACAACAGTCAGCGCCGCGAGTGTCATAAAAATAAAACTCTTTTTCATTGCAAATAAATTATTGGTTATTAATGTGTTTAAAACTCTATCACTCTGATTGCACTATTCTGGCGGTCCGACACAAACAGTCTGCGGTTCGCCTCGTCAAGCAGAATGTCGTAAGGGTTGCCGAACACGGCTTCATCCACGCTTCCGTCGACTATCGCGCCTCCTGTCTTTCCAACGAGAGTCATCACTGTTCCGTCAGCATAACTATTTTTGCCCTTGGTTATGCGCTTAATTTTCTGGGCGCCACCGATATTGCTGTCATTTCCGTCTACCGTATAGATTGTTCCTTCCGAGTCAATGACAAATCCGTAGAGCTGGTTGAACTTGGCACTTCTCGGATTGCCGGACACCCCATCCGAATCACCTTTTTCGGAGCCTGCGATACAGGTAATCTGCTTTGACGGAGTCACCATGAAAAACAGGCCACGCTCGTTGCTGCTGACAATCAGGTTATCATCAGGATCGAAGTACATGGCATGAATCTGTGCCACATTCTCCTCTTTAAAGTCCACCCATAGTTTGACACTGCCGTAGTCACCGGCTGCGGCGCGGTAGATTCCATTCTCCCTCTGAAGTATGTACATGTTGCCGGCTTTGTCGAACCTCACGTCCTGGACATTCTTTCCTCCTTTATAAAGCAGCTTAGTTTCCCCGGACTTTATGTCATAGGTCCAGACTTCACCCGAAGCCTTGCACGGTATGTAAAGAAGACCATCATGATTTGTGACTCGCCACGGGTGCTTGTCTTTCAGAGGCGAGTTATTGCCATCTCCCACAAGAAATGCACTGTTTCCGTCCATATCCACGCTCATGACATTATAACTTCCCCGGCTCACAACAGCCAGAGATTTCCCTTCCTCAAGCCATGAGAGTCCGTGGACATTGCTGAACTTAGTCGAGAATTTGTCTCCGACAGCAGTTCCCCAACCATTACCACCGGTGAGAGTGGAAACTTTAATCTTGCTGTTGAGGTCGCGATAGGTGAATTTCGAACCTGTCCACGTCTTGCCATTTATGGTAAGCATCACCGGATAGGAACCAAGCGGGTTCTCCGGGGCGATGAACTTGATGTATTCGTTGGGATCGACCTCAGTGACTTCGGCACGCTCGCCGTAGATTTCGATTATGTTCTCGGAAAGCACGGGGCTGAAGCCCTCTCCGTACAGTTTTACTTCAGTTCCGCCGGTTCCCATTGCAGGACGTATAGCGACCAATGTCGTCGGCACCTGAACCTTATCCGCACAGCCGGCAAGGGAAAGGATAACAAGACAGCACAGAAGTGCTCCGTAAAATATCTTTCTTTTCATGTTCTTCGTGTTAAAATGTGCATGCATTAAAAACTGAGTCCGTCTTCCCAACCCGGATTCTGTGTCAAAGCACCACCGGTGAGGGTGCGCTCGTTGCTCGGAATCGGCGAAAGATAGTCACGTGTCTCATTGAACGAGAGTTCAGTGTCGCGGTGAGGCTCAATGTAACCGTAGGTTCCGTTGCTGAGGACAATTTCCTTTTCAATCTGAAGGTAGGTAACTGTGCTCTTGTCGCCAGGCTTCGCTCCAGAATATACGCAGACGTCAGCCTGCCCGTCACCGTCAAGATCAACTTCTTTGTTGATTGAGTCTAAATATATTCCGAGAAGACGCTGGGTCAGAATCTGACCTTCCTTCCATCTCATAATGTCCGAATTTCTGAAGCCTTCCTGCAGAAGTTCAATGCTCCTCTCCCTGCGGATTTCGAGAATGACGCCCTTGTTGGCCCCCGTCACCCCGGTGTAGCCAGTCTCAGCACAATCGAGGTATGGGTCGATGCTGGTGTTGGCTGCTGTCATGCTCAAATGTGGCATTCCCACACGGTCACGGAGCTTGTTGACAGACTTGTCCACATCTGCCTGAGTAAGCGTTCCGAGTTCGGCCTTTGCCTCGGCATAGTTCAGAAGCACCTCCCCGAGACGGAAAATGATTAGATCATTGTCACTCTTTCCGCCATCGTCCTGAGCCTCAGTGCCAAGGAACTTCGTCGGTTGGTAGCCGGTGATGCTCGTCGCAAGGTCAGGAGCGAGTCTCTTAGTGGAGCCGATGCGGGTGTAGCCAGGAGTACGTATGGACTGGGCCAAACGCGGGTCGCGGTTACGGCATTCTTCCTGAAAACTCATCGTGGCGTAGCCCGGCTTATCGGTGAAGCGACTACCGTCCTTCATAAGATAGCTGTTGATTATTTTCTTCGTCACGCCAGGACGCCCATAAGTCTTGTTTGTAAGATATTGTCCCACATCACAAAATACCTTATACTCCGCATTGAGGTTGCGTGCCAATATGACCTCGCATTCCTGTGCCCTGTGTGAAGAGAACAAAGCGCGGTAGCAGACATCCTTTCCGCCTTCCATGCAGAGGGAATAGCCGCCATTGTCCATAAGTTCCTTCGATGCCGCGACAGACTGCTCAAGATAGTACTGCCAGTTGTGCTCCGGATAGGAAAGTTCGTGATACTTGCGCCATGTCCCTTCGAAAAGGCAGAAACGCGATTTGAGGGCAAGGGCTGTCCAGCGCGTCACACGATAAAGCGAATGTTCGGAAGGGAGGTTGGCGATTGCATAGTCGATATCCTCAATCATCTTCGTCATCACATATTCGCGCGAATCCCTCGGCTTCTTGAGCTGCGCCTCGTCGTCCGAAGAAATCTGGCTGTCATACCATGGAACATCGCCAAAATTGCGAACCTTGTCGAAATAGAAATATGCCCGGAAGAAACGTGCGAGTGCATCGTATTCTGCCCTCACGCCTTCGTCCTCGCAATTGGATGAATTGTCAAGCAATGTATTGAAGTTTCTGAGATTGCCCCAGCTCCATCCACCTCCGGACGCCGAAACGACCCGACCGTCCCTCATCAGCCCCGGCACTGAACCGTGAGTGATGTTGTCCAAATCGTCTCTGTACAGGGAAGAAGACGGAAGGGAGCTATAGAAATTGTTGGAGTACGCCTGAAGTTCCTTCTCGTTGGAGAAGAACGACTCCGGGGACATTTTATCAAGCGGAAATTTGTCCAGACTGCATGAGGCAAGTGCTGCAGAGCAGGCAAATATGGTTATCAATAATTTTTTGTTCATGATCATGCGTTTTAGAAATTAACATTTACACCGAAGGTGAATGTCTTCTGCCAAGGATAAACCTTGAGGTCGCCTCCTCTGCGTGCCTGTTCCGGGTCAATGTACTTGGACTTGATACCGGACCAATAGGCGAGGTTTTCTCCGGAGAAGTAGAATCTCAGCATGTCGATACCGGCTCTCTTGGTAAGGTTCTTAGGCAGGGTGTAGCCGAATGTAAGATTCTTTAGACGGCAATAGCCGATGTTCTGTATGTAGCGGTCATTAGCCACGGTAAGTTCACGGCATTGCAGTCCGAGGTTGTCGTATGCGACATAGGCACGTGGACGTGGGAAATAAGCGTCAGGATTGTCTTCAGACCAGCACTGCTGAAGGAAATCTTTCGGCAGGAATGTCGCATAGGGACGGTTGAACGGTCCCCAGAAAAGTTCCGCCTCATGGCCCGGATACCAATCCATGCGTCCGATACCCTGGAAGAAAATACTGAAATCGAATCCGAGCCACTGGAAAGCGAGATTTGCACCATACTGATAGCGCGGTTCCTTATTGCCGATTATGCGGCGGTCACCAGGATTGTCAACCGTATCCTCGCCTCTTGATATGCGGCCGTCCCCGTCAAGATCTCCGAAGCGGAGATCACCAGCATGTAGTCCCTTAAGGGAGCCAGATGAGGAGTTGATGATGTCGTTCACACTGCGTTGGTCAACATCATAACTTGCGGCCTCTGCATCTGTCTGGAACACACCGTCAATGTGATAGCCCCAGATTTCACCGATGCGCATTCCCTCATAATAGTTCTTCGCGAATGCCTTCTCCGGGTTATTGAACTTGGTTATGGTGCTGATGTAGTCGTTGAAACTCAGGTTGACCTGATATGAAAACGGTTTTCCGGCAAGATTGAACATGTCCTGCCAACCGAGGGAAAGCTCATATCCCATAGTTTTCATATCGGCGCTATTCATCTTTGGAGAGCTTGTTCCATAAACTCCCGGAAGAGCGATTCCGGCCGTGAGCATATCCTTAGTATTGCGGATGTATCCCTCTCCGGTGAATGTCAGTCGGTTGTCAAAGAAGCTCGCGTCAATACCCAGGTTGTGATGTTCAACGACTTCCCATGTGAGACCGCCTGAAACAGGAGCGGAGATGCTTGCAGATGAAGGGTAAGAACCACCGAACAAATAACTTGACTGGTTGACGGCGATGGTCCGGATGTAGTCGTAGTAGCCGACCTGCTGGTTTCCGAGGTTACCATAGGAATATCTGAGTTTGAGGTTGCTGAGCCAGTCCTTTGCCTGCGCCATGAATGGCTCCTCTGAAATTCTCCAACCGGCGGATGCCGAAGGGAAGAATCCCCAGCGGTGATTTGAAGCAAACCGGGAACTTCCGTCATAGCGGCCGCTGAACTCCAGCAGATAGCGTCCGGCATAGTCGTAGTTCAGACGTCCGAAGACCCCGGCAAGGGCATATTCATTCTGCCCACCCCTAAGTTCAGTACGGATATTGCCCTCCGCATCCTCGCCGAGAAGATTGAAGTCATTCAGATTCTCAGACATGAGGTTATACCCATAGGCACTATTGCTCTTATAGTACTTCGTCTCATAGTTGAAACCGGCCATGACCTTGAAGTTGTGTTTCTCGGCGAATGTGTTTGAGTAAGTCGCATAGACATTCGATGCCATATAGTTTGAATAATCCGTAGATTCTTTCAAACGGTTTTCAGTATAAAGCGAAGGCTCTTCAAGCGTCTCCGTCACTCCCGGATATGGGGAATATGTCGTAGGGACATAGCGGTTCATTCCACGCTGGTTTGTGAAGGCATAGGTAAAGTTAGCCTTGACTTCCAGTCCTTTAACAGGCGTTATGGTAAGTTCTGTTGTAGTGTTGAAGTCATCAACCTTCTTGGAACCGACGTGCGTTCCTTTGTCGCGGATTGTAAGGAGACCATCCATAGGCCTATAGTTATTGAAAGCATGGGTAAAGATGCTTGATCCGTCAGGATTCTGAGTCGGGAAGCATGCGAGTGCATGCAACTGGCTCTGACTGAAATACCAGTTTGTGTCTCCTGCCCCCGGATAGGTATAGACCGAATGGTAGAAGGAAGTGTTGTTGCTGAGGCTTACCCAGTCATTGATCTCAGACGTTATCTTTGAGCGGAAATAGGTTTTGTTGAAAGTGTCGGTGTCCTTCTTTATCATACCTTCTTCATAATTGTATCCACCGGAAATAAGGTATCTCACTTTTTTCGTTCCTCCGGAAACGGAGATGTCGTGGGTGGTCGTAGGCTTGTTCTCTTGGTAGAGATAGTGCCAGAAGTCGGTGTTTGCATAGTAGTGGTAGGTCGGGCGTCCATTCTTGTCCTTTACCACGGTCCACGGGCGAGCAGGATTCTCTGTCTTGTCGTTTCTTCTAATCCATAGTTCGAGCATGTCGTCATCGGTGTAGTTCATATAGTTGACACCGGCATAGGCATTCCAAAACGTGTTGGCAGTCAAGACAGAGTAGTAGCCTCGCGTTTCGAAATCAACGGAGGCCGTAGGTGCGGTCCAGCCGACACGCCCGTTGTATGACACCCTAACCTTGCCGTCTTCACCATCCTTCGTCGTAACGAGAACGACACCAAATGAGGCACGGGCGCCGTAGATTGCAGAAGCGGAAGCATCCTTGATGACTGAAATGGATTCGATGTCAGCAGGGTTGACTCTGCCGAGGTCACATTCGACGCCGTCCACAAGCACAAGCGGACTACCACCATTGATTGAGTTCGTTCCCCGGATGTTGATGCTTGCGCTGTTACCCGGAGTGCCGGAACTCGTCGTGATGTTAAGACCGGGGACCTTTCCCTGAAGCATGTGCACTGCAGAAGTTGAGGGACGATCGCTGAGCTCCTGTCCGGAAACAGTAGAGATTGCGCCCGTAAGGTTGACACGCTTCTGTGCGCCGTATCCGACAACGACTACCTCATCAAGCATTTTGCTGTCCAATGCCAGAATGACGTTGACAGGTGTCTGGACATCTGATGATATGGTCTTGGAAACCATTCCGATGCAGGAGATTCTGAGCCTTGAACCCGGACGGGCCGTGATGGAGAACTTTCCGTCCACATCAGTAATGACACCATTGTCCGTTCCCTCTTCCTGAACTGCAGCCCCGATGACCGGCTCGCCGCTAGGATCAGTAATCAGGCCATCAATGACTTTATTCGTCTGAGTCTTCTGTGTACCAGATACCTTCCGCACGGGAGTGAGAAGAATGTTGTCGCCGTTAAGCGTGAATGACACAAGGGTGCCGGCAAAAAGCTTGTTCAGAACCTGCGAAACCGGTATATCGCTTGCCTTAAGCGAAACCTTGCGTGTCACGTCGATTTGAGCATTGTCATAGACGAAAAGATATTTCGTCTGCTTCTCAATCTTCTTGAGAATTGCCCGGATGGAAGTATTCTCCTCGTTCAGCGTGACCGTCCTGCTCTGGGCAAACACGGAAACATTGAACAGACACAAGAATATAACTCCCAATAGAGTTACCTTTTTACTCATGATTTGTTGTTTGGTTAATGTATAGTTTGTGCTATAGAATGATGACGCCGCGCCTGTCGTCATCCCATTCATATTCAAAATGGTGAATACTTTGCAGCACCTCAATGATATGCCGCAGGCCGTCCTCCTCCCAGAACTTGCAGGTACACCTGTATTTGAGAACATCTGGATTGCGGACATCGAATTCCACTTTGTAGTATTCCTTTATACGATTGAAGATTTGTCCGTAGTCCATGTCCTCGAAGCAGTAGATCCCGTCAAGCCAAAGAAGAGAATCCGTCTCGTCAAAGCGGGACTTGACCATCCGGCCGTCAGAAGTTAACCGCACCTCCTCCGAAGGCGCGAGGCGTAAAGTCTGCATCGTGTTGGAGTCGTTTACATCTACGGAGCCCTCATAGAGACGGACAGAGAAATCATTGCCGTCAGGATAGGAAAGTACGCTGAACTTTGTACCGAGGACTCGGACTTCCCTGTCACCGGCCTTCACGACAAACGGCATGGATGCGTTGTGTGCGACCTCAAAATAGGCCTCTCCGTTTACACTGACATGACGAGTCTCGCCATCCTGTCTTTCGACGCAGAGGCTTGTATTGGAGTTGAGCCAGACTTTTGTTCCGTCGTTCAGGGTTATTTCTGTCCTCTGTCCCACAGGCACATACACCATACTTGCTGCCAGCATCCCGTCCTGACGTTCCTTGAGGGAATGCACATATAAAGCAGTTCCACAGACAAACATGCAGAACGCGGCCGCGACTGCAGCAACCGTTGCCCGACGCCGGAAGAACACCGGACGCTTCGTCCATGAATGAGTCCGCTTATATTCTCCTCCGACGGTTTCACTGCACACGGCAGCGTCAAACATCTTTCTCAAACATTTGAACTCCTCAAGATGAGCAGGATCTGCCTCCAGCCACTCAAGCATTCTGACACGCTCCTCCGCAGTTGTCTCGCCTTTAAGATATTGAATTATGAAACGTTGTTCCATTGAATTGTTTTAGCGTTTCACATATAATCGCACGAAAAGGCTCCGACCCTAAAGAAACTGTTAAAAATTTTATCGCTTTTTTATTTTTCAGCAAACATGAAGAGAATTGCGAAACCATTTTAGCTGCCGAGCCCCGACTCAGATAAAGAAAACCAAGAAAATATAGTAGTCACGGAGATCTTCACGCAACTTTTTAAGCGCCTTTGTAATATGGTATTCGACTCCTTTGACGCTGATTCCAAGAGCCTCGGCGATTTCTTCATTGGTCATGTTTTCCATCCGGCTGAGAACAAAGACCTCACGTGTCTTGCCTTTCATCGAGGCAAGAGATTCATTAAGAATCGAGCGCACATCAATGGTGTAGAGCATCGAGGGGTCACATTCTTCGAGCATAGAAAGACGCAGCCGAAGTTCACGGGTCGAAGCATCCTCTATCTGCGAATGCGCTTTCTGCCGGCTCATTTCCTTACGAAAATGCTGTAGTATCTTGTTTCTGACAACACCTATAAGAAACGGGAGCGCCTGTTTCTCCCCGTCTAATCCGCCTGATTCTTGAAGCTTTCGCCACAAAACGATCATAGACTCTGCAACAATGTCCTCTGACAACGACAAATCATGGGTGTAGGACCGTGCGAACACAAGACACCTATCGTAATATTTCCTGTATGCGTCGTCGAAAACAGCTTTTTTGTCAGTAGCCATCAATTGCAGACCAAATTAATTTCCTGCAAAATAAGGCATTATTTTCGTCAAATCCAAAAACATAACCTGATTCAAATCTTGCGGAACTGCGTCTTCAGCCACAAGCAGAACACAGGATCTTGAATGAAAACCCTTTTTCCTTCAATGTCAATCAAATCCTTCTTCCGCAACGCAGCCTTCAGAATCCTAATGTTACCGGCCGAGCCAAGATTGTACTTTGCAAGTGTTTCCATAGAGGTAAACTGTTCCGCATCGTCCGCAATCGCGCACAGATAGTTGCGCTGCTTGTCAGTCAGCGTATCCATAGTATTGATGAACTGCAGATTAAGATAGTCCAAGATGCTCTCCAACGAGGAATCGACGACATCCTTCGTGCAGGTGTCCGACGTTCGTAGCCAACTCGCCTGCGCCAACTGCTGAACATAATAGGAATGATTGTCAACACTCTCGGCAAGGTAAGCCGCAACGTCCCGGCTGATTGATTTTCCGGTAGCAGAAAAACGTCCGACGATATAGTCACACCAATCTTCCGTCGATATTTTGGGAAGAAACATAATGTCCCCAAATCTATAGAAAGGCCTGTTATAGTCGCCGAAGATGCTGAGCATCATATGTTTCTTGCTCCCATAAAGTATATATGCCACATCGCGCTGTTCCTGCCAGTGGTTGCGAAGGATTTTCTGAAAACGGAGTGCATTGCGAAATTCGCCGATTTGTTGAAACTCATCAACACAGACAACGACTTTCATTTTCTTCTTCGACGCAATAGTCTGCGGAAGGTCAAGGATGCTCTCGTCGATGGGACTTGTCTTGACATCCACGCCGAATGAAATTTCATAATGACCCGCCGGATCCGACACCGAGATCTTAGGCAGAAGGGAAGAAATAAACTCCCGGGCATTGCTCATAAGGTTCTCTACGGATGATGAAATTTGGGACATTATGCTCTTCGCGAACGTTGCGTAGAATTCCTGTTCGTCTTCACACTTGAAAACATTCATTCGTACAAACAGGTAATTATTGCTTTCCTTTGACGCCGTCTCGACAGCCTTGGATACAAGGGACGATTTGCCCCATCTTCTCGGTGATATAATTGCCGTGTTTGTCAGAGAAGCAATATTCGCCAACAGTTTGACTGTCTCATTCTTTCTGTCGGTAAAATCGTCTGCCCCGACAATTCGTCCGTATGCAAATGGAACTTTCATCTGTATTTTTTTTGCAAAGATATACATTCACGACAGATTAAACAATTTTATTTAATACAATTTTGTTTAATACAGTTTTATTTAACCATCGGCGTAAATCTGAGCAGCCTACAGATAACGCCTCACGCGGTGCATATAGGAGGCATAGTCAATATCCTGGCGGGAAAGGAGAAACTTTTCTTCCTGCAGAATCTGAAGGTGGAAGAGAATCATGGTCACGAGCGCGAATGCGATGTTGAGGGCATTGGCGAACGAGAGGCAGAGTCCGATGTAGGTGAGGTCAAAGCCGACGAATGCCGGGTTGCGGCTTATTTCATATACTCCGCCGGTCACAAGTTCCGTCTTTTCCTCAGGTGATATCCCTGCCCTCCAGCTGTCCCTCATCGTCAGCACTGCGGCGACAAAGAAAGCCACTCCGACGGCAGTCACCGCCACTCCGCACCATGCGCAGACCTTCGGCAGGAACGAGCGTCCCCAGACAATGCTCCCCGCCTCAACCGCCACGGTGCAGTAGGTCATCACCTTAAGCGTAGCCTCAATCATCCTCTCCCGCTTAGGTTTCCCCGCCGCCCCAAGCAAATCCGTCCTTATCCCCCGCCTCCTCTGCGCAATCATCTTCCCAAGATAAACAGCATAAAACAAGGCCAAAAGCCCCAATGAAACTATCTGAATCGCTGTCATAAAACAAATAAGATAAATAGCACACAAATATAATGTTTATTGCATGTGAAACAATCTTTTGCCTTTCGACATTTCGCATTTTTAGCAATATTTTCTAACTTTGCTGCCGTCAATCGACCCGACGGCCGAACAGTTGAATGACTTCCACTTGTCTTACACAGGAATCCATTGGCCGCAAATTGATGAAGACCTCAGTTTTGAGGGAATGTTCAACGCCGCAGGCCTGTGCGAAAGGACCGAGTCTGAAGACGGTATCTGCTATCTTGCATAGAGACATTTGCACAGGGACATATTAGAATCTCTGTAAGAGTCCGCCACTATCAGAGCAGAATGGATTTTCATAAAGTAATTATCATTTTATGATTATCATCTTATGATAATTTACTATCTTTGCGAAAAATCATATTTATGAATCCATTCGTTACAACCGGATATGCAGGAGCGGAGTATTTCTGCGACAGAGTTGAAGAGACCAAAGCCCTTAAAGACTTGCTGCTTAATGGGAATAATGTTGCTTTGATGTCGCCGAGAAGGTTTGGAAAAACAGACCTCATAAGACATTGCTTCGCCCAAAAAGAAATCAGTGAGAATTTTCATACCTTCATAATTGACATATATTCAACGAAATCCTTGGCCGAAATGACAGAAAGGATGGGTAAAACCATACTTGATGCACTCAAGCCCAAAGGGGCGAAGGTCTGGTCAGCTTTCGTCAACACCATCTCATCGCTCAAGGGGGGAATCAGTTATGATGCCGCCGGAGTGCCTTCCTGGACTCTGCAAATCGGTGATTTACGAAACCCTGCAACCACCTTGGATGAGATTTTTACCTATCTCAACAACGCTGATAAACCTTGCTTAGTCGCAATTGACGAATTCCAACAGATTGGGAATTATAGCGACAAAAACGTGGAAGCCGCACTACGGACACATATTCAGTATTGCTCAAATGCACATTTTGTCTTTTCCGGCTCACACAGGGAGATGATGGGCTCAATATTCACATCTTCCGCACGTCCATTCTATCAAAGTGCGACAATAATCAATCTTCCGCCCATAAAGGAGGAACTCTATGCCGAATTTTGCGAAAGGCATTTCTCCGCCGCAGGCAAAGAACTCAAAACAGATGTTGTTCCGGAACTTTACAAACGATTCGACGGCACGACATTCTATCTCCAAAAAGTGATGAACATCCTGTTTATGCAGACAAAAGAAGGGGAAAGTTGTGGTAAAGAACGAATAGAATCCGCAGTCGAATATATCATCGATTTCAGCGGGGCAACATACGAAGACCTTCTGTATCAACTCCCGGAGAAACAGAAACAAATCATTCTGGCTATTGCCATTGAGGGTAAAGCGAGCAAAATAACCTCCGGAGAATTCGTCGATAAATACGCGCTACAATCCCCAAGTTCAGTAAATGCCGCTGCAAAAGGATTGCTCGAAAAAGGGCTTCTCACCTGCACACGAGGCGTCTACCAAGTCTACGATTTGTTTTTCGCAACTTGGATTACAGAGAAGTACTTGAAATAGATTTTTTAGAAACATTCAAAAAATAACCTGCATCAGATATGCTCGACTTCGGGGTGGAGGTCGATGGCGAAGCGGTCGCGGACTGAGGCTATTATTGCATTTTCAAGAGCGATAACCTCCTGCGGGGTGGCTTTGCCGGTGAGATTCACTATGACAAGGGGTTGCTTCGCATAGCTGGCAACATTGCCGAGAGTCTTGCCCTTCCAGCCACATTGTTCTATCATCCAGGCTGCCGGGATTTTAATCATCGGAGCGGAGCCGTCCGGCTGCCCGACAATGTAGTGCGGCACTTTGGCCTCGGGGCCTGCTGCGGCGCGGTAGTCTGAGAGAATCTTCTCGTAGTGACTCTGCGGAATCACCGGGTTTTTGAAAAAACTGCCTGCTGAGCCCAGTTCCTCCGGTTCAGGGAGTTTTTCCCTACGGATGGATGTGACCACCTCACGGATTACCGAAGGAGTTATTTCGCCGGCAACATCACCGTTTTTGATAGCAGAATCCTCCGGGCAATCTCCGGAAATCAAACTTGTCTTCTTGGCAAGATATTCTTCCACCGCCGTGCGAAGATGTCCATAGTCAAGCCTTGGCTGCGGAACGGAGCAGAGGCGGAAAACTACCGAAGTAATCACATACTGCCCTTTCCACTTTGTCTTGAAATTGGACGCGCGGTAGCCGTATCCGCAGTCGGAGTTCGCAAACACAATCGTTTTGCCCGTTGAAAGTTCGATACAGTTCACTCTCTCAATCACATCCTTTGCCTCAACGCCATAGGCTCCGACATTCTGAACAGCACTTGCGCCCACCTCTCCGGGGATGTGCGACAAATTCTCAATACCCCAGAGTCCCCTCTCTGCAGCCCACTCGCAGAAATCGTCAAATACGACTCCCGCTCCGGCCTCTACCATAACCGCCCCGTCAGAACAAACATCCTCCGAAAAAAGAAGTTTGATGTCCTTCATCACGGAATGAAAAACCGTTCCGGGGAAATCTCCTGTAAAAAGAAGGTTACTGCCAGCACCGACAAAAAGAAACGGACGCGGAAGGGAACTGTCCTTCAACAGTTCCCGCAACGCATCCACACTTCCCCATTCGGCGTATGCCGCCGCCCGCACCTTCATTCCGAAGGTATTTTGTATGTCCCTATTATACTGTATCATACATATAGATTTTCCGCTCCTGTCGCATTACAACAAAATAAACCAGAATAACACCAGAACAAATAGCGATGTAAAAATGCAATAAAAAGACGAAGTGCAAGGCGGACAAGAAATTTAAACCGCAGCAACCTGATGGTTGTGAGGATTTAAATTATCGAAGTCCAACGCAGCAATTCGCTTTTTAGTGCATTTTTACCCGATCTGAGCACCATTAGTCAAAACTTCCTGCGGTGTAATGAACCTCATCTTGCCGTCGCCCTGACGAGCCATCAGAATCATACCCTTGGACTCGATGCCGCGAATCTTACGCGGAGCAAGGTTTGCAAGTATGCAAATCTGCTTTCCAAGCATATCCTCCGGAGAATAATACTCGGCAATGCCGGAAACAATCGTGCGGGTGTCAATCCCGGTGTCAATCGTAAGTTTGAGAAGCTTGTCGGTTTTCGGGACACGCTCCGCTTCAAGCACAGTCGCTGTCCTTATGTCCATCTTCTCGAAATCCTCAAAACTGCACTCGTCCTTCTGAGGCTCCACCTTCGCAGCAGCCTGCTTTGCAGCCGCCTCAGCCTCAGCAGCCTCCTGAGCTTTCCTGATTGCATCCAGACGGGCAATCTGCTCATCAATAGGCTCATCATCAATCTTCGAGAAGAGCAGCTCCGCCTCTCCGAGTTCGTGTCCTTCAGGAAGTATGCGCTCGGAAACGAGGTCGCTCCAAGAAAGCGCAATCGGATATTCTGCCACTTCGGACGCGCCCACTAAAGAATCGACAGTGTGGAGTGCGGCAGCCTCGGAAGGGGTGAAAATGTTCTCCCCAGTCGTGCCAGGATCTCCAGTCCGATGGTCAGTGCCCGCTATTATGCCCACGCGGAGAATCCTGCGGAGTTTCTCCGCCGAGAAAGGCAGAAACGGTTCGAACGCGACGGCGAGGGCGGCACAGATCTGAAGCGAGACGTTCAGAATAGACGCCGTCCTTTCCATGTCGGTCTTCGCCACCTTCCACGGCTCAGTGTCCGTAAGGTATTTGTTGCCAAGACGAGCGAGGTTAATCGCAGCCTTGAGCGCCTCACGGAAACGGTACTGTTCGATGTTGGATTCAATCTCCGCCGCAATCGCAGGAATCTGTGCAAGTGTCTCGCGGTCAATCGCCTCCGGTTTCAGATCCGCAGGCACCTTGCCTCCAAAATATTTGTGGGTGAGCACCACAGCCCTATTAACGAAGTTTCCGAAAATTGCCACGAGTTCGCTGTTGTTGCGTGCCTGAAAGTCCTTCCAGGAGAAGTCGTTATCCTTGGTCTCCGGAGCATTTGCGCAGAGTACATATCGGAGCACATCCTCCTGTCCGGGAAACTGCTCAAGATATTCATTCAGCCAAACGGCCCAACCTTTTGAAGTCGAAATTTTTCTGCCTTCAAGATTGAGGAACTCGTTTGCAGGAACATTGTCCGGAAGAATGTAGCCTCCGTGGGCCTTGAGCATCGACGGGAACACAATGCAGTGGAACACGATATTGTCCTTGCCTATGAAATGCACGAGTTTCGTATCTTCCGACTTCCACCATTTCTCCCAAGACTGCGGAAGAAGTTCCTTCGTGTTGGATATATATCCTATCGGAGCGTCAAACCAGACATAGAGGACCTTACCCTCTGCCCCCTCAACCGGCACCGGCACACCCCAATCAAGGTCACGGCTCACCGCCCTCGGCTGAAGCCCACCGTCAATCCAGCTCTTGCACTGGCCGTAAACATTGGTCTTCCACTCCTTGTGCCCTTCCAGAATCCACTCCGAAAGCCATTTCTCATACTCATTCAGAGGCAGATACCAATGTTTTGTCGGCTTCTTCACAAGTGGCGACCCGCTAAGGGCCGACCTCGGGTTGATCAGCTCATCCGGGCTGAGAGTCGCGCCGCACTTCTCGCACTGATCGCCGTATGCCCCCTCAGCTCCACAACGCGGGCAGGTACCTACAATGTAGCGGTCAGCAAGAAAGGTCTTGGCCTCCTCGTCGTAGTACTGCTCGCTTTCTTTCACGATGAACTTGCCGTCGTCGTAGAGTTTGCGGAAGAAATCCGAAGCGGTCTTTTCGTGCACCTTTGAACTTGTGCGGGAATAGATATCGAAATTGATGCCGAGTCCGGCAAACGATGCCTTGATGAGAGAATGGTATCTGTCGACGATGTCCTGGGGAGTCACGCCCTCCTTCTTTGCCTTGATGGTAATCGGAACACCGTGCTCGTCAGAGCCGCAGATGAAAAGAACATCCTGCCCGCGAAGCCTCTGATACCTCACATATATGTCAGCCGGCACATAAACTCCGGCGAGATGACCAATGTGAACGGGACCATTCGCGTAAGGGAGCGCACAGGTCACCAGCTGTCTTCTGTAATCCTTGTTTTCCATATCTATATTTCTTTATATATCAACAAAATAGCTTTATTTTCGGAACTCAGACGCAAGTGACGACTTCATTCTGCTCAGTTCCGTTATTTTCCGCATCAATTCCTCCTGTCTACCGGCATCCTGCGCAGACAAAAGTTCCTTCTGAAGCGACTTGAGGTCAAGCTCCACATTGAGCAACTGAAGCTTTATCAGCGACTTCGGAACATATGTCGCAAGGACAGTCTCGACCGAAGTCAGCGAGTTTTCGAAGTTCTTGACCGTCAGATTGTACTTGTCCACGAGAAGATCACGTGTGACGGCACTGGTTTCCGGATCCTCGCTGTCGCGCAGCCGAGCAAGTATCTGATTCTGCAGAAGGCCTTCGTCATAGAACTTCGTGTACTGGTTCAACACCCTCGCATACATTGAGTTATGAAACGCCATCCCATTGTCATCCAATGTATTGAGAATAAAGTCCGCCACAGTAGGAGTCTCTTCTGTCCAAAACGGGGAGTCCCTGTCAAACTTCAGTTCATTGTCCCCGTATTCCAAAAGAAAACTCAGAATCTCACGCTCTCCGGACGCCGTGGACGGTTCTTCCTCGCGAAGCCGCACCATTTCCGCGACCTCCGGGAGGCGTTCCCGTGCCGGCAACTCGACTTCGGCGGTGTCAGGAACAGCATTATTGTTCTCTGGAGCGGAGTCCCCGGCGCGGGTAGCTTCTTGGGCAGCCTCACGCTCACGTTGCTTTCTCTCGGCAAGAAGCATTGCGTCCCGTGACTGCCGCACCCTGTCGTAAAGCATGCTTTCGTCCATGCCGAACTTGGTGGAGCATGTCTGGACATACATCGCGCGGACAATCTGGTCAGGAATCAGCGCAATCGTGTCCGCTACCTCGTTGACAAGTGCCGCCCTTTTCAGAGGGTCATTTCCCGCCTCGCCCAGAAGCATGTCTGTCATGAACCCGATGAAGTCCTGCTCATGCGAGGCAATATAGTCCTGAACATCGGCAAGAGTGTGAGAGCATGCGAAAGAATCAGGATCTTCACCGTCAGGCAGCAGGACGACACGCACATTCAGTCCTCCGCGGAGCACCAGCCCGATTCCGCGCAAAGCCGCATGAATCCCTGCGCTGTCACCGTCGTACATCACGGTCACATCGTCCGCAAATCTCTTTATAAGGTCCACCTGTCCCGTAGTGAGCGAAGTTCCGCTCGATGCCACAACATTCAGTATTCCAAGCTGATGCATCGAAAGAACGTCAAGATAACCCTCGACAAGGATGCACTTCCGCTGACGGGAAATCTCATTCTTCGCGAAATAGATTCCGTAGAGAGACTTGTTCTTGACATATATTTCCGTCTCCGGCGAATTGACATACTTCGCAACGCTCTTGTCCGTCTTGAGCGTGCGCCCGCCAAAAGCGATGACCTGCCCGGTCACGGAATGTATCGGGAATATGACCCTATCGTAGAAACGGTCGACCAACGATCCGTCGTCGCGGCGTATGCTGAGCCCTGTCTCAACAAGATAGTCTTCCTTATATCCGGCCTCACGGGCGGCGCGACTCAACTCATCGCGCGACTGCGGAGCCCATCCGAGACCATATTTTTCAATCGTCGAGTCGTCAAGCTTACGTTTTCCGTGGAAATACTGATAGGCAATCGCCTGTCCCATAGGGGTTTTAAGCGACTTCTGAAAAAACTCGGAAGCAAACTTCGAGACGATGTAAAGGCTGTCCTTATGCTGCTTGCGGGCAAGGTCCTCCGCCGTCTCTTCCTTCTCAACGACTTCTATGTGATATTTCTGCGCGAGGTAGCGTATGGCCTCCGGGAAAGACATGCTCTCATGCTCCATCACGAAATCCACTGCCGAGCCTGCCTTTCCGCATCCGAAGCATTTGTAGATTCCCTTTGACGGAGAGACCGAAAACGACGGGGTCTTTTCGTTGTGAAACGGGCAGCAGGCTATCCAGTTGGCTCCACGACGCTTCAGATCGACGAAATCGCCGATCACATCCACAATCTGGGCCGCATCCAGGACCCTCTCCACCGTATCGCGAGGTATCATGCTCCGTCTTCAGCAAGTTACGCCTTAAGCCTGAGGCTTGTCTTCTTTCGTCTCATCGACAGTCACTACCGTCGCGTCGGTCTGCTCTTCAGTCTTCGCCGCGTCAGCCATCATCTTTTGTATGCGGTAGACTTTAATCGACGAGAACAACTCCGAGAGTCCGGAAACTATGAGGGCTATGCCGACGATGATTCCGACTCCGCTAGTGAAAAGCTGGGAGGCAAACATCAGCGTGCCTCCGGCTATTGTTTCTACGACAGGCAGGACAAAAAACCAAAGCCCGAAACGTGAAGCCCTCTCCGCGCTTATCAGGGCTATTGTCTGGTAGATTCCGGAACAGAGCAGAAGAAATCCGATAAGCTTCACTGCAATGTTGGCTATGAACCCGGCGAAAATAAACACGAGCACAGCCACGACCATTTCGATGAGCGAATTGGAAAGCCAGAGAGAAAACAACTTCTCATCTCTATTAACAAAGGCGAAAATCAACATTCCCAAACCATAGAGCCCGAGAAGAACTGCAAAAATTTTCACCAAAAGTGGAATCACATCACCAGGATAGGTGACGGCAAGGATTCCCAGGCCAAGTGAAGCAAGGGCACGTACAATTCCGCTCCACGGGGTTTTGTAACCGAATGTAATCATAACCGTTTTATTTTTGCGGGAAAACCCGATTTTTCAAAAGACTGCAAAATTAGTCATAAACGACGATTTCGCCAAGAATCGCAGAGACAAAGAAACAGACCAAGAAACGTTGTTCAACCAAACGTCAGTTCGCGACCTCGCAGAGAAATTTAAGCCGCACAAGCCGGATCTCGTTCTCCTCGTAGTCAGCCCCCAATTCCTTGAGCGCATCCTCAATAGAATCGGACTCCGCCTCATCGCGAAAATATTCATAAATCTCGTCAACCACGTCATCGTCGACATTCTGCTCGATGTAGTAGTTCAGGTTGAGCTTGAAGCCGAACTGCACGATTGACTCGATTTCAGTCAGCAGCTCATCGAACTCAAGCCCAAGAGCCTCGGCAATGTCCTCAAGCGCCATGCGCCTGTCGATGTTCTGGATTATAGTGATGCGGTTGTCGGAGTTGTGCCGTACAGTCTTCATCACCGACAGGTCATACGGCCTCTCTATCTCATTCTCCTCCACATATTTGGAAATAAGAGAGGCGAATTCCTTGCCGTATTTCCTCGCCTTCCCCTCGCCTACGCCCTGACAACGTTGAAGCTCGTCGAGGCTGACCGGATACATAATCGACATATCCTCAAGCGCGGCATCGCTGAAAATCACCCACGGCTGAAGCTTCAGCCTACGGCTCAAGTCCTTGCGAAGGTCCTTCAGCATAGTGAGAAGCGTCTCGTCACCGCCACCGCCGCCGGAACGTACCGCCACCGCCGCCGCATCATCGTCATCGTCCTCCCCTTCGGCGAACGTCCTGTCCTCGGTAAGCATCAGCGGAGTCGGGTTCACAGCATATTTCCGTCCCTTTTCCGTGACAGAGATGAGCCCGTAAGCCTCGATGTCCTTGTCAAGAAAATGAAGGACAATCCCCTGATGGATGACAGCGCACCAGAACCGGAAGCTGCGGTCGCGTCCGGAGCCGAAAGCCTCCAGTTCATCATGTTTGTATGACTTTATCAGAGAATTGCTCACGCCGGCAAGTATGTTCGCTATGTGCTCAATTTTGAAACGCTCCGGGAGCGACGACACCAAGTCAATCACCATGCACATCTGTTCCGACCCCTCAAACTTCTTCTTCGGATGCAGACAGTTGTCGCAGGCCCCGCAGTTGTCCAAAAGGTAATCTTCCCCGAAGTAATTGAGCAGCAACTTCCTACGACAGCTGTTCGACTCCGCGTAAGCCACCGTTTCCATCAGCAACTGACGCCCTATCTCCTGCTCGGCAATCGGCTTACCCTGCATGAATTTCTCCAGTTTCTGTATGTCCTTGTAACTATAGAAGGCGATGCACTGCCCCTCCTTCCCGTCGCGTCCGGCACGGCCCGTCTCCTGATAGTAACCTTCAAGGCTCTTCGGAATGTCGTAATGGATCACGAAGCGCACGTCCGGCTTGTCGATGCCCATACCGAAGGCAATCGTTGCCACAATGACGTTCACCTCCTCCATAAGGAAAGCGTCCTGGTTTTCGGCCCTGGTCTTCGCGTCGAGCCCTGCATGATATGGCCGCGCCTTTATCCCGTTGACATTCAGCAGTTCTGCCATTTCCTCGACCTTCTTGCGACTGAGGCAGTAGATGATTCCGGACTTTCCCGGATTCTGACGTATGAACTTGATTATATCTCGCTTGGGATCCTGCTTGTCCCGGATTTCATAGTAGAGGTTCGGCCGATTGAATGAAGACTTGAATACCTTCGCGTCCTGAATCCCGAGGTTTCTGAGTATGTCGCTCTGTACCTTTGGAGTGGCGGTCGCGGTGAGGGCTATTATCGGTGCACGGCCTATATCGTCGACGATGGCGCGGATGCGGCGGTACTCCGGACGGAAGTCATGTCCCCATTCGGAAATGCAGTGTGCCTCGTCAATCGCATAGAAAGATATCTTTATCTCCTTGAGCAAGGCTATATTCTCCTGTTTTGTCAGGGACTCCGGGGCCACATAGAGAAGTTTGGTCGTGCCCGCAAGCAAATCAGCACGAACCTCGGCAATCTGCGCCTTTCCGAGCGACGAGTTCAGAAAGTGCGCCACTCCCTCATCCCCGGAGACGAACCCGCGAATCACGTCCACCTGGTTCTTCATCAGGGCAATCAGTGGGGATATGACTATCGCCGTACCCTCCATCAAAAGGGCTGGAAGCTGATAGCAAAGGCTTTTCCCGCCTCCGGTCGGCATAAGGACAAATGCATCGTTGCCCTCGACAAGATGGCGTATTATCTCCTCTTGTCCCGGCTTGAAAGACGAATAGCCGAAGAACAATTTGAGTTTCCCGAAAAGTTTTTCCGAATCAATCATACCATTTGAGCGAATTATTCTTAAAGGTAGGCATATTTTTGCATCCTGCAAAATAAAATACATATTTAATTGAGAAACTTTAAGTATCTTTGCAGTCGGTTTGGATTTTTCGGACCTTAATAATAGGGATATAAAACACATAAAAATTAATACGTATTATGAAATCAACAAGAATTTTTGCGGCAGTTCTCGTTGCCGCGCTTGCACTTTCCTGCAAGTCAAACAGTGACGTCAAGGTTGACGTTGAACTTCCTACACACGCCGAGGTTGACTCAGTAAGCTACCTTCTCGGAATCAACTTCGGTTCATTCCTCAAGGGCAATGACCTCTGCGACAATCTCTCAGAACTCAACATGTCTGAGCTCAAGAAAGGTATGAACGACTTCCTCAAGGCTGAGGGCAATGTCTATGACCCTGAATTCGGAAAGCAGTTCAAAATCAACCCTGAGGATATGGGACGCATCATCAACGGCTACCTCTCAAAGAAGAACGAGTACACTGCTGCCGTAAATAAGGCAAAGGGTGAGAAGTTCCTCGCAGAGAACCTCAAGAACGGCGTGGAAGTGACTGAGTCAGGTCTTCAGTACACAATCATTGAGGAAGGCGACGAGTATAAGGTTCAGCCTAACGATACAGTTTGGGTATTCTACAGCGGCAAGACCATCGACGGCAAAGAGTTCGACGGCAATATGGACAGCGAGGAGCCTACACAGTTCGTTGCAAACCGCGTAATCAAGGGTTGGACTGAGGGTCTCGGTCTTCTCGGCGAAGGCGGAAAGGCAACATTCTTCATTCCTTCAGAGCTTGCTTACGGAGAGAGAGGCAACCGCGGAATCGAGCCTAACTCAGTTCTCATCTTCGATGTTGAGGTGAAGAAAGTAGGAAAACAGCAGGCGGCCGACGAGGAGAAATAGTCTATGGCACTCGAACTTGAAGGAAAAATCATCACAAAGCTTCCTGTCCAGAATGGGACGTCCGCAAGGGGTCCATGGTCCAAGCAGGAGTTTGTGATTGAATACCAGGAGGGGAACTATCCTACTCAGGTATGCATGAACGTTTGGGGCGAGGACAAGGTGAAGGATCTGGAAAAATTCCAGGCAGGCGAGGCCGTCAAGGTTTCGTTCAACCTCTCAAGCCGCGAATACAACGGCCGCTGGTACTCAGACATCCGTGCATGGAAAATAGAGCACGCCGGAGGCGCCCAGCCTCAGGGACAGGCTCCTGCCTACGGTGCTCCCGGCTATGCGGCTCCGACCGGTGCCGGTGCTCCTCAGCAGACAGCCTCTTCGGCAGCCAAACCGACGGACTTTGATGCTGCTGAGAGTGAGGACGACCTGCCATTCTAACGGACGGAACTGAATAAAAAGCGGATTGCCGCGTTACTCGTCTTGTAAAAATCCTCACAACCATCAGGTTGCTGCGGTATTTGACTTCACCGAGTGCCTTGCACTCCATCTTTTTATTCAATTCCTTACTACAAGATTATCAAGAAAAGCGCGACTGAATTTCACCTTCAGCCGCGCTTTTTAGTAAGCGTAATTAGGGATTAGCAATCCGCTTTTTCTTAATTCCGCATGTCCCAGTAGCCACCAGGGCCGAAGAGATGGGTTTCGAGTTCAGGTAACAGGCCGAGACGTTGGATGAGGTCAATGGCGGTGATGCGGTCGCGCATGTAGGGGATATGCCGGAAGGCAGTGCGGAGGTCGGCACGTGAGACGGCTATCATTTCCGGTTCGTACGGGGCATGAACGGTTTTGAGAAGGCCACGAAGCTCGCTTGGGGTCATCAGCTCGGACTCAAGACGGGCTTTCAGAGCAGGCCAGCCGTCACGGACGCGGTCAAGCTGCGAGCGGAGCTGTTCTTGAGAGGGATATTTAGCTCGGCAGTCCCTCACGGTAATTTCCGTCTGATCCTTAGGAATATCGACAAACACACGCCTTATTTCCGCCTCCATATTCTCCCACGACGGCCAGGCATTCACACAAGCATCAATGTCGATGGCGGACAGATCCTTCGAAAGAAGGAATTCGTAGCACGCGGCTGAGACGAGCGAGCCGATGCCGACGGCAAATCCGTGCGGAACACGCCTGCCCTCGGAAAGGAAAGATTTTCCAGTTTCAAACCCCGGAACTTCCTCCTTGCCGGTGTAGCTCAGATCTGTCATTTCCCAATAGTGTCCGAAAAGATGCTCGGTGCCCGACGCCGGACGGCTGCTCTGGCAGGACTGCATGGCGAAACCGCTGAGTATCAGCTCCTGCGCAAGCGACTTTATTGCCGGTACTTCTCCGTTGTAGACCGCTTCCGGAGCCGAGAGAGAATCACGCAGCCCGTCCTGCACGAGATGCCAGGCAAACTCGTCCAGATTTTCACAACCCATCGCATCGGCGACAATCCAGTCAGCCCCTGCCGGAATCTTCGCAAGAAGGTCGGCATATCCGGAAACCGCAAGATATTTAGGAGCCTTCGCAGCCACCGCCGGATCCACAATGATTCCATAAGCGGCACGGCAGTCGAATGTCCGCTTGAACCCGTCCTTTATGACGGAAGCGCCGTAAGCAGAAAAACCGTCCATAGAGACGGTTGTAGCCACAATCATATATCTTCGCCCCAGATGTTCCGAGACAAGTTTCGTCAAGTCATTCACCACTCCGGCACCGACGGCGACAGGAATGGCGTCGCTCTGTCCCAAGGCAGCCTCAAGCTCCTCCACGAATGACCATTCCGCAAAGATGTTCCTATCCTGAAATATGAATGGCTCAACCATCGGAATCCCCGCCTGCTCCATAGAGCCGGCGACCTCTTCAGCAGCGATGTCCCAGGTGTTCTGGTCAGCCACAATCACAGCCGTTCTTCCGGGAAACAATTGGGAGAACATCTCCGGCGTCCGTTTCATTGCACCGACGCCGATGATGAGGGCCTTTGTGTCCGTCGTCTTTTCTAACGCGCTTTCTATGCTTTTTAAATTCTTCAAATCAGTCCAATTTATGTATCGCCAGCCCGGACCTGAGTTTAGGCTCGAACCAGGTTGTCTTCGGCGGCATTATGTTCCCGCTGTCAGCTATGTTCACAAGTTCGCGCATCGACACCGGGTAGAGAACGAAACCGACAGCCATTTCTCCACTGTCAACTCTGCGGGCGATTTCTCCAAGTCCACGTATTCCGCCGACGAAATCGATACGTTTATCGCGACGCAAATCCTTGATTCCCAAAATCTTGTCAAGAACATGCTCGGAAAGAATCGTCACGTCCAGGCTGCCGATCGGATCTTGCTCATCGACAGAGCCCTGATAGTTGAGTTTCCACCAATACCCGTCAAGATACATTGAGAACTCGTGTCTGTGCATCGGAGCAAAGCTACGGAATCCCTGTCGCTCTGCCTCTTTACGATCTTCTTCAGTCCCCATTCCTTCGAAAGAGAAACATTTGAGAAGACACTGCTTGAACTCAGCTATGCCCATCCCGTTCAGGTCTTTCACCACACGGTTGTAGTCCATAATCTTCAGTTCGCTCTCTGGAAAGGCAACGGCCATGAACCAGTTGTATTCTTCCTCTCCCGTATGGTTCGGATTGTTTTCGCGCCTCTCCGCTCCCACGCGGGCCGCTGCCGCCGTACGATGATGGCCATCAGCGACATAGAAAGCCTTCACGGAGGAAAACTCCTTTGTAATCGCAGCAATGTCGTCATCGTCGTCAATCACCCAGAAGCGATGTCCGAAACCGTCTTCCGCGACAAAGTCATATTCCGGAGTGCGTGAAATGTATTTCTTCACAATCGAGCCTATAAGATCATCGTCCGGGTAGGAAAAAAACACAGGCTCAATGTTGGCGTTCTGGATGCGGACATGAACCATGCGGTCGTCCTCTTTTTCCTTGCGCGTGAGTTCATGCTTCTTGATGGCCCCGTCGGCATAGTCGTCAGTATGGGCGCAGAGCACTATCCCGTACTGAGTGCGACCGTCCATCGTCTGGGCATAGATGTAGTAACATTCCTTGTCGTCCTGCCTGAGCCAGCCCTTCTTCTGCCAGCGAGCAAAGTTTTCGACAGCCTTGCCATAGGCAGCCTCAGAATGTTCATCAACAATCGGCGTGAAGTCGATTTCAGGCCTGGTGATATGAAGCAGCGACTTCTCGCCCGCTTCCTCTTTGGCCTCCTCCGAGTTCATCACGTCGTACGGCCTTGCCGCAACTTCCTCGACTATGTCGCGCGGCGGACGCAGCGCCGCAAAAGGTTTCACTCTTACCATACTACTTGTTCAATCTATATTTCTCGCACCCCGTGGCAAAATATGCCACAATCTGACGTGCTGCGGCAAGGCCTGCATTGACATTAGCCTCCGCCGTCTCCGCCCCCATCTTCTTCGGTGTCGCGAAATAGCGATTCCCGAGAGCCGCCGCGAACTCTTCCGCAGCCATAGGAGCCACATCTGCGACATATTTCAAGTCGCCACGCATCTTGAGCAAATCAAGAAGCGACGCCTCGTCAATCACCTCCTTACGTGCGGTGTTCACAAGACATCCTCCCTTAGGCATGAGTCCGACAAGCGATGCTTTTATTGAACCGATCGTCTGAGGCGTAGCCGGGATGTGAATGGAAACAAAATCACAGGAAGAATAGAGTTGTTCGAGCGACTGAGCGGCCTCGACCCCCTCTGCAACCATCTTCTCCGCAGGGACAAACGGATCGAAAGCCATCACGGACATTCCGAGCGCCTTCGCCTTCGTCGCAACCAAACGTCCTACGTTGCCATAGGCCTGAAGCCCGAGCCTCTTTCCCAAAATTTCGGATCCCGTGCCCGGAGTGAACCGATTACGCGACATATATATCATCAGCGCAATCACAAGTTCAGCCACGGCATTGGCATTCTGTCCTGGTGTGTTCATCGCCACGACTCCATGCGCCGTGCAGGCTTCAAGGTCAAGGTTGTCGTATCCGGCCCCTGCCCTGACGACAATCTTCAGTTTAGGAGCCGCCTCTATGACCTCTGAGCTCACTTTATCCGAGCGCACAATCAGCGCATCAGCATCGTTGACAGCAGCCACAAGGGCGTCCTGTCCCTCGTATTTTTCAAGCAGACACAGCTGATGTCCCTGTGCCTCAACGATTTCCCTTATTCCGTCAACCGCAGCCTTCGCAAACGGTTTCTGAGTTGCAATCAGAATCTTCATAATCACAGCTTTTTACAAGTCAACACAGTTTCTTACAAGAGAAGTCAGTCTTTTTCTTCAAGAACAAAAGTCTCGAAATCCCTCATCGCGTCAACAAGGGCCTGGACCGACTCCACAGGACAGGCGTTGTAAATCGACGCCCTGAAACCGCCGACGGAGCGATGTCCCTTGATGCCGACCATCCCGCGCTCCTTGGCGAATGCCATGAAATCATCCTGAAGGTGCTCAAACCCGGGAGCCATCACGAAGCAGACGTTCATGATTGACCTGTCCTCTGTTGCAGCCGTTCCGACAAAGAGAGAGTTGCGGTCAATCTCATCATACAACATGGCAGCCTTCTTTTTATTGATTTTATTGATGGCCTCGACACCCCCCTGCTCCTTGAGCCACTTGAGGGTTTCCTTCATCACAAATATAGGGAACACGGGCGGGGTGTTGTACATTGACTTTCCGTCGATGTGGATCTGATAGTTCAGCATTGTCGGAATGTAGTGCGACACCTTTCCGAGAGCATCCTTGCGAATAATGGCGAAGCTGACTCCGGCCGGGCCGACATTTTTCTGAGCCCCTCCGTAGATAAGCGCATATTTCGAGACATCAACCGGCCGTGACAGTATGTCCGAAGACATGTCGGCAATCAGAGGCACCGGACAATCCATGTCGTATGCTATCTCGGTCCCGTAGATCGTGTTATTCGTTGTGATGTGGAAATAGTCAATATCCTTCGGAATCTCATATCCTTTAGGTATATACGAATATGTCTTATCGGCCGAAGAAGCCACCGCGAACGCCTCTGCACCCTTTGATTCCGCAAAGCCTTTCGCCTCTTTGAGAGCCTTCTTTGCCCATACGCCTGTCTCAAGATAGCCGGCCTTTTTCTCGAGGAAGTTCATCACGACATAGAGAAACTCCATACTTGCGCCACCCCCAAGGAAGACAACTTCGTGAGTGTCAGGGATATGCAGCAGTTCTTTCCAAAGAGAGCGGCATTCGTCCATCACCGCCTCCCATTCTTTCGACCTGTGTGAAATCTCAATTACGGACAGTCCGGTTCCGGAAAAGTCCTTCAGAGCCTCGATTGCAGCCTCAACAGCCTGCCCCGGCAGGACGCACGGTCCCGCATAGAAATTATGAACTGTTTTCATACCCATTTAAGTTTCATATACTTGCCCCCGTTCACCACTGAACTGCGGCCTTCATATATTTTACAAATATAGTCATTTTATATTTTTGTAACCACACAATCGTCTATATCACCCATCCGCAAGAGGAAGTCCCTTTCGGCGGAAAGGCGGACTCGGACAACGGCCGAACAGCGCATGTCAAACTGTTGGTCACCAGCCTCCATCTTCAAGTCTTTCAACACCTTCATCACGAAATTCATAGCTATGTAGCCGAATTCGACCCTATAGTTCACCGCAGCGATCTTCTCGACAACCGCGGCCTGCGACAGAGCATCTTCGGAGGATGTCTTGTAGGCGCGGATAAGCCCGGGAATGCCTAATTTTATGCCCCCGAAATAGCGCACGACCACAACAAGAACGTCGCTCAGTCCACGGGAATCTATCTGCCCCAATATTGGTCTCCCTGCCGAGCCGGAAGGCTCCCCGTCATCATTGGCACGGAACACATCTGCCTTGTATCCAAGTCGGTAGGCATAGCAGTGATGTCTGGCATCGTGATATTCCTTCTTCAACGAGGCCACGATTTCCTTAATCTGCGCTTCGGTCTCAACCGGATAGGCCAACGCGATAAAGCGGCTTCCGTTGTCCTTGAAAAGCCCTCTGGAAGGCGCCGCAATGCTGTTGTACGTATCCTTGATGTTTTCTTCTGCCATATCTACGTGTACCTGCACGGCCTCAAAAATAGACATATTTTCGATGTTATCAAAATTGTTGGGCAACAAAGGTATTTTTAGCATTTTTTGCAAAAAATTTAGGCTGCATAGCATATCATTTTGTACCTTTGAGGCCGTTTTCCGGGAATATGGTTTCCCGCATAATCATTATTTGTCGTATGATATTGAGATACAGAGTTTCCCTGCCCGGGCTGAAGGGCTTTGCGAGAGTTTATGAACTCAAGTCGACAAGTTCGCTCTATTCGTTCCACAAGAGAATGCACGCGGATATGGATTTTCCTATGGACCAGATTGTGCTTTTCAAGTCGGTGAATCCTGACGGAAGCGCGATTGCACGCTATAGTGTAAGCGATTTGGGAAAAGGAACGATTGACGAGGTGACTCTCGGGGACTGCCACAAAAGGGGCGAGGACAGTTTTGTCTATTTCTACGACACGACCAACAAGAAAAGCGTGCTCGTGAACTGCGAGGGCGAGGTTGAGGCAAGACCGGGCATCGTATATCCGGCGCTTGTGGAGACGAAGGGGCCTAATCCCATCGAGTTCGAGAACGGGTATGTGGCCTACGAAGACCTGCCGGAGGACAAGAAGCGCAACATCATCCGTAAGGAAGAGGGGAACTGGGATGATGAGGATGATTTCGATGACGACGATGACGAAGACGATGATGATAAGGATGAGGAGGACGTCGTCTATGATGAAAACGAGGGGGATGACGAATAGGAAAGTTGAGATTATATTGGGACCGACGGGAGTCGGGAAGACCGAATTCGCCATCAAGAAGGCTCTGGAATACGGTTCGCCGGTGATTTCGTGCGACTCAAGACAGATTTTCAAGGAAATGACCATTGGGACAGCTGTCCCGGATGCTTCACAGCTTGCCGCCGTGAAGCATTACTTTATACACTCTAATTCAGTCGGAGAGGACTACACCGCCGGGCGCTATGAGATTGAGGCACACCGTCTTGTGAAGGAACTCTTTGAGATGGGGCACGAGAGGCTCGTGATGTGTGGCGGCTCGGGGTTTTACATCGATGCCTTTGTCAACGGTCTGGACGATTTCCCCCCTGCGGATCAGAAGCTGAGAGCTGAACTGACCGCCCGGCTTCGGGAAGAAGGTGTCGGGGCTTTGGCCGAGGAGCTGCGCGCACTCGACCCGGAAAGCTGCGAGGTGATTGACCTTTCCAACGGCCAGAGGGTTCTCAGAGCACTCGAAGTCTGTCTGATGACAGGGCGCAAATTTTCGTCTTTCAAGACTTCACCGAAGCGCAGTCACGATTTCAGGATCGAAAAAATCGGCCTGATGCGCCCAAAGGAGAAACTCTATTCACGCATTGACGCAAGGGTTTTGAAGATGATTGATGAAGGCCTGGTCGAAGAGGTCCGGGGCCTAATTCCCCTTCGCGACCGCCCTGCCCTCCAAACAGTAGGCTACAAAGAAATTTTTGCCTGGTTCGACTACCTCGACGGCAAGGTCAGCACCGAAGGCTGGGGTCCCACCTCCCCGGGAGACGGTCCAGTCACCACTCTGGAACGGGCCATAGAGCTAATCCAACGCAACTCCCGCCGCTACGCCAAACGCCAGCTGTCTTACTGGCGCCGCGACAAATCCATTGTTTGGGTGGAAAACATCTAAAAAGCGAATTGCTGCGTTGCACTTCATCTTTTTATATGCTTTCCACTCTCAGCTTTTCATATCAAATAAAAAAGGGAATGACAATCAAGCCATTCCCTTCATATACTATAGGTAAAATTGTATAAATGGTGCGGATGCAAGGCGGGCGATGGATTTTAACCGCAGCAACCTCATGGTTGTGAGGATTAAAATCAGGAAGCCCAACGCCGCAGACGTGCCGTTTAGGCAATTTTACATTTACAACTCCCAAGCGAGGGCTGAAGCGCCAAGAATGGCGGCGTCAGACTCCTTGAGGGCTGAGTAAACCAATTTGACCTTATCTTTCCAGATGTCCAGAACATTGCCGTTCATCGCCTCAAGGATTGGTTCGGTGAGGAATTCCTTGCTGCGGGCGAGACCGCCGAAGAGGACTATGGCCTCCGGGGCGCTGAAAGCTATGAAATCGGCGAATGCGTTGCCGAGCATATGACCGGTGAAATTGAAAACTCGAAGAGCGAGAGGGTCTCCTTCTTTTGCCGCATCGTAAACATCCTTTGAGCTGATGTTGTCGATACCGCGCAGAAGAGACGGTTCCTCAGACATTTCGAGCCACTCGCGTGCTGTTCTTGCAACACCGATTGCAGAGCAATATGCCTCAAGACAGCCTGTCCTGCCGCAACCGCAGAGACGTCCGTTATTGCGAATAACCCTCACGTGGCCGAGCTCGCCGGCAAAACCGTCGTGACCATAGACAACCTCGCCGTTGATGACGATACCGCTGCCGACTCCGGTGCCGAGAGTAATCATAATGAAGTTCTTCATTCCACGAGCCGCACCGTAGGTCATCTCACCCACTGCTGCAGCATTTGCATCGTTAGTAAGGGCGACAGGAATGCCGTTCAAACGAGTTGAAAGCATCTTTGCCACAGGAACCGCAGTAGTTCTTGCCCAAACGACATTAGGCGCCATCTCCACCATACCGGTGTAGTAGTTGCCGTTGGGAGCTCCGATACCGACTCCGCGAACCTTGCCGGAAACATTGGCTTCCTCAACGACCTTCTTCACAGCCGCTGCAACCTCGTCGAGATATGGCTCCGGTTCGTCATAATTATCTGAACGGATGACTGTCTGCGCAAGCACCTGGCCACGAGCGTCAACAACTCCTATTTTTGTGGTCTGGCCTCCGACGTCGATGCCGACTACATACTGTTTCTCCAATGACTCTACCATAATTATTAATTATTTTGCTGTTTTCGGTTTTGAAAGGAAAAGGGCGAAGAGAAGCATATAAGCTACTCCTGCGATAATAACCCAGTATCCTGTCATTATTGAAGTCGCGTCAGCGACAGCTCCCTGAACGAGCGGAAGAATACCACCACCGCAGACAAGCATCATAAAGACTCCGGATGCAAGGGATGTGTATTTTCCAAGTCCTTCAACTGCAAGGTTGAAGATTGAGCCCCACATAACTGATGTGCACAATCCGCAGAGGATGAAGAACACCACATTGAGAGGTACATCTGCGAGAGCGAACTTGAGTTCGGAAGTAACGGTCGGGAACTTGACGAGAGTTGCAGGAAGGAACATTCCAAGGAGAAGGAGCACAAGTGCGAGAGATGAAACTGAAATCATCATCACGCGGCTTGAAACCTTGCCTCCGATGGCTCCACCGATGAGACGGCCGCAAAGCATCAAAAGCCAGTAGATTCCGACGATTGTTCCGGCAACGGCAGCTGAAACGTGCTCGACTGTGCCCGGAAGCATATAGTCTGTAGTAAGATAGAGATTCACGAAATTCGGGATACCAACCTCAACACCGACATAGATAAAGATTGCGATGATACCGAAAACAAAGTGACGCTGAGAGAAAAGACGACCGAGAGAAACTCCCATCGGCTCATTCTCCTCATCATAGGCTGCCCTATTCTCAAGCTCAGGCTCCGGAATTGCCGAGAAGAAAATAATCAGGAATGCAAGTGCAAAGACGCCCATAGCGATGAAAAGCGCAGGGTTTGCGTTTGAAATGGTCGCCTTGGAAGCATCACCGATAAGATAACCCACGAGCACCGGAACGATGGTGGCGCAAAGAGAGTTGACTGAGCCTCCGAGCTGGATGAGCTGGTTACCCTTGTTTCCGCCGCCGCCCAAAGTGTTAAGCATCGGGTTGACAACGGTGTTGAGCATACACATTGAGAAACCTGAGATGAATGCACCTGCAAGGTACACACCAAAGCTTTCAACAACTCCTGAAAGCCAGGAAATCGTCACGCCGATAAAACCGACAGCGACTGCTGCAAGAGCGGTGAACTTGTAGCCCTTCTTTTTCAGGATGATTCCCGCAGGAAGTCCGAGGAAGGCATAAGCGATGAAGTTCGCGGCATTACCGAGCTGCGACATGAAATTTGAGGCTCCGAACTGTGCCTTTACGATGACACCCATCGGATTCTGAAGTCCAGTGACGAAAGAAATCATTCCGAAGAGGAAAAACATGATTGCAATCGCCAGAACGTTACTGTTTTTTTTACTCATTGGATTATTAATTTTAATTATTTATAAATATTTATTTCAAAGTGATGAAAGATTCTTCTCGTTCAGAATATTCTTTCCCTCGGCCGTGTAGGCAAACTTCATCCTGTCCTCATAAGCCTGCTCCACCTTTCCGCGCACGATCTTCATAGTCGAGTTGACCATGTGATTCTGCTCGGTGAACGGCTCAGGAAGCACGCAAACCGCTGTAGGAAGCCATCTTTCAGGGAAGAGTCCGGCAAACTCGCCACCTGCACGATACTGGTCAACTTCGGACTGAATCTTCTCAAGCTGCATTCTCTTTCCAGCCTCGGAATCCGGCTCAACCTCCGGGTGCTCCTTCTTCATATATTCCTTGAGAGCCTCCTTGTTAGGAACCATAAGAAGAATCACGTAAGGGTCCTGATTGTCGTGAAGAACCACCTGTGAAATGTATTTTGAATTTGCCACAAGAGCCTCCTCGATTCCTTCCGGTGAGTATTTCTCGCCGTCGGAGCTGATGAGAAGAGACTTGAAACGTCCGGTCACATAGAGATAGGTATCATCAAGCATATATCCCATATCTCCGGTGTGAAGCCATCCGTCAACAACAGTCTCTGCTGTGGCCTTCGGATTCTTCCAATAACCGGCCATGACGTTCTCGCCTTTTATTACGATTTCGCCTTTCTGTCCATAAGGCAGAGCCTTGCCATCGGTGTCGCAGATCTTGATTTCCATCGGTCGTACTACCATTCCCGAAGAACCGAGGATGTGGTGTTCCGTGGAATTGGCCGAAATGATAGGCGTTGCCTCCGAAAGTCCGTAACCCTGGAAGATAGGAACACCTATCGCATAGTAGTATTTCTGGAGATCGATTCCAAGAAGCGCTCCTCCACCGACGAAGAATTTCATCCGGTCGCCGAAAGCGGACTCGCGGACACTCTTGAAGAGAATCTTGTCAAAGAGTTTCACGAGCGGCAATCTCCAGAAGTCCTTGCCGCCCTTGTTGTAGCCTTCCTTATTGTATGCTATGGCGTTGCGCACTGCAAAGTCATATAGTTTCTGAACCTTCGGCCCCTTTGCCTTAACACCTGCCTCGATTGCCTTCTTGAAATTCTTGGAGAGTGCCGGAACTGAGAGCATCACGGCCGGACGGGTTTCCTTAATTGCCATCGGGATGTTTCTGAGCGATTCCATCGGCGTGCGTCCCTGTGGAACAGTGGCGATTGATGCGCCGAACGACATCATCGTGTAGAATCCCGCAACATGCGCGAAGCAGTGGTCAAGCGGAAGGATGATGAGCATCACGTCGCCTTCATTTATGCCGATTACGGAGTGCGCCTGCTCTACATTCGCGGTGTAGTTGCGGTGCGTCAGAAGGATGCCCTTAGGATCGGCTGTGGTTCCGGAGGTGTAGCTGATGTTCGCATAATCGTCCGGACCAACAGACTTGTAGCGCGTCACGAACTCCTCTGGTGAAGAGGCAAGGAACTCGTCGCCCATTTTCTGTATCTCCGTGATACACATTTCATTCGGGCCGTATTCCTTTATCTCGTCAAGCACGATAACCTTCTCCACGGCCTCGCAGTCGTCGATAATCTTGCGAACCTTAGGAAGCTGAGACGCGGAAACGATCACATACTTCGAGTCGGAGTGACGTATTCTGAAAATCAGATCATTGCTCTCCTCAAGTTTGATTGAGAGCGGAACATTCACACCACCGGCATAGAGAATGCCCATTTCGGTGATTGGCCAAAGGTTGCGTCCCTCGGAAAGAAGGGAGACCTTGTCACCTTTCTGAAGTCCGAGCTTCATCAGTCCGGCACCTATGCGGTAGGCTTCCTTGCGAGTCTGCTCGAAGGATGTCTCCGTCCACACTCCGTCCACTTTTTCGCGGAGGAACGTGTTGGCAGCGAACTGACGGGTGTATTTCTCCACAAAGTCAATGATTGTCAATCTTTTATCCATAATTTGGGGTTTATGGGAAAACATTGTTTTCGTTCTCCCGGTGAAACAAATGTCCGGGACCTCTTACCCACTAATGGAAAAGGCTCCGGAAACTCCTTATTATTTAAAGAGACCGAAAAGTTCGGCGTCTATCTTGTCGCATATCTCGCTGAAATCCTCGGGATTGCTCTCGAATTTCAGACGGTCGACGTCAAGGATGAGCAGGCGGCTCTTGTAGTCCTTGATCCAGTTCTCATATCTCTCGTTGAGACCGGTTATGTAGTCGATGCGTATACTCTTCTCATACTCGCGCCCCCTTTTCTGAATCTGGCTCACGAGGTTCGGAATCGACGAACGCAGATAAATCAGAAGGTCCGGCGGATTGACGAGTGACATCATCAGGTCGAAAAGATCCGAATAATTCTCGAAATCCCTCGTCGACATCAGTCCCATTCCATGAAGGTTCGGAGCAAAGATTCTGGCGTCCTCATAAATCGTCCTGTCCTGAATTATGACGTCCTCACTCTTTGAAATCTCCACGACATCCTTAAATCTCTTGTTGAGAAAATATATCTGGAGATTGAATGACCAACGTTCCATATCCTCATAGAAATCAGCGAGGTACGGATTATAGTCCACCGATTCAAATCTCGGTTTCCAGCCATATTTGGCCGCCAGCATCCTTGTGAGTGTCGTCTTTCCGCTGCCGATGTTTCCGGCTATAGCTACATGCATGTCTGTTATATTTTAGCGTTTGTAGTCCACAAAAATTGCGCTTACTGTCCGCAATTTTTGCGTATATAATCAAGCAAAGTTAACAATTACTTTCGTATTTTTGCGTCAAAATGGGAAAATTCTCTTCTTATGCCAGAAAGATTAACGAAAAATAACGGACAATATGATACGGATCACAAAGTTTCGCTGCAACAGTTTTGAAGAACTCTCCTACCTCGTGTGGGCGGGAAATGCCTGTGTCATCATCGACCCCGGATTCGACAGTGAGGCGGAGTTTGATGCGCTTCATAAGGCTATCAAGGAAAACGGTATCACCCCTTCGGGGATATTGCTGACGCACGCCCACCCGGATCACGTATACGGAGTGCACCGCCTCTGCGAGGAGTGGGAAATTCCGGTCTATGCGAACCGCGGTGAGGAAGTGACGCTCGGGGCACTCCATGCGTTCTGCGCAAATTTAGGGCACTCCGACGTGGAAGATTTCTCGTCGAGGATTAAGTGGATTGAGGACGGGGACAGGATTTTTGTCTCGGAGAACACGGCATGCGTCCGCAAGGCTGATGAAACCGGCACCATGACCGGCATGCCCGGAGGGCTTGAGTTCAAGGTACTGTCCACGCCCGGGCATACGGCAGGAGGTGTCTGCTACCTGTGCCGGGAGTTCAGAAAGGCCGCTGCCTCAGAGGAAAGCACCGCGAAAGAAGGAGATGGAAGCGCGGTGGCGAGCCATGAGACTGACAAGTGGAAGGTTCTTTTCAGCGGCGACACGCTCTTTGCCGGTTGCATCGGCCGCAGTGACCTCCCAGGCGGCGACTACACCGCCCTCATGCAGGGTATCTTCACGAAACTCCTCTGTCTTGACGGCGGCATAGACGTCCTCCCCGGCCACGGCCCCGCCACGACCATCTCGGAAGAAAGAATGAAAAACCCCTTCCTCCAGCCCTTCAACGAGCCGTATGAGGAATAAACTACAGCAGCGGGCATGCGAGCCGAGCCTAATCCCAAAATTTGCCTTATTTTTAGGATTATAATCCCAAAATTCATATAAAATTTGGGATTACAGATTTGTTTATTTACCTTTGCTCACCTGAATTCACATCGAAAGAGTATGATACGGCGTTCGTTACAGAAAGTTATAGAGAATGACATGTTCCGTGGAAAGGCAATTGTTGTCATCGGAGCACGGCAAGTCGGGAAAAGCACTTTATTCCGGATGATTTTGGAGCATAGGGACGAGGAAACGCTTAGGATGAACTGTGACGAGCCGGAGGCCAGGGCATTGCTTACGGACGCAGACACATCGGACTTGAAGCTGCTCATCGGGACAAACAGGATTGTCATGATTGACGAGGCGCAGTCTGTACCAGGAATCGGAATGACCTTGAAACGCATAACCGACAATTTCCCGGATGTCCAGCTTCTCGTCACCGGTTCATCGTCATTCGAGCTTCAGAACAGGCTGAACGAGCCTCTGACAGGCAGAAAATTCGAATACAACCTTTTTCCGATTTCTTCCGCCGAGATTTACGCTTCCGAAGGACTACTCTCCGTCAGACAAACACTTGAGCGCAGACTGATTTACGGCTCCTACCCGGAAGTCTTTTCCCGCCCCGAAGAGTCGAGGAAGATACTTATGGACATCACCGGAAGCTACCTCTACAAGGATCTGCTCGCCATTGAGGACATACGCCGACCGGTCCTGCTTGAGAAACTGCTCACCGCCCTCGCCCTGCAGCTGTCATCCGAAGTGTCCTACAACGAACTAGCCCAAACCATTGGAACGGACAACAAGACCGTGGAAAAATACATTGATTTGCTGGAAAAATGTTTCGTCGTGTTCCGCCTCAACGGATTTAACCGAAACCTGCGGACGGAACTGAAGAAAAGCAAGAAGGTATATTTCTACGACAACGGCATCCGCAACGCAATCCTCCAGAACTTCGCGCCCCTTTCAATGCGGCAGGACACCGGAGCGCTATGGGAGAATTTCGTAATCAGCGAGAGAATCAAACTGAATCACTATGCCGGCAATTTCGTGAAGAGCTATTTCTGGCGCACGACTCAGCAACAGGAAATTGACTATATCGAAGAGAAGGACGGCCGCTTCACCTTGTTCGAGATGAAGTTCAACCCAAGAAAATCCTCGACCAAATTACCGAAAGCATTTCTCGAAACATACGATGTCGATAAAACCGCAGTCATCACCCCGGACAACTGGACCGGCTGGCTGCTATAATTTGGCGCGGATTTGCGTATGATATGCTATATTTGCCGTAAATTCTATGGAAGATGAAAGTTTACGGCAAAATTTTTATGGTTGCGGCTGTGGTTATCGCTGCCGCCTGCGGAAACATGGGGCTGACGCGCGAAGAGCTACGCACGATTGATTCGGCTGATTCAAATGGGATTATGCGCGTGCTCACAATCAATGACCGCACAGACTCACTGATGCTCAGAAGTTTATCCGCTGATTTCGCGGAGGAGGACTTGGAACGGATGTTCGCGGACAGTCTCTCCCCTTGCGCAAGACTTGCCTCGCAGATGGTCGCGACGGTGACAAGTCCGGAGCAGGATGGGGTGGGGATAGCGGGTCCGCAGGTGGGCCTGAGCCGCAGAATCGTCGCGGTGCAGCGCTTCGACAAACCGGGCAGCCCGTTTGAGGTCTATCCGAACATCCGCATCGTCGAAGCACGGGGCAAGCGCCGCACCGGAGCGGAGGGCTGCCTATCCGTTCCAGGACGCCGTGGCATCGTCGAGAGGTGGGACACCGTGGTCATCAGCTACGCCAAGGCTGCCGGAACACTCCGCGCCGAGGCAGGTAATGATCCGGTAATGGCCGATGCAGCGGGAGACATCGCTGCTTCCCCTGACTGGGAATACGTCACCGAAACCGTCGGAGGCTTCACCGCCGTCATCTTCCAGCACGAATGCGACCACCTCGACGGCATCCTCTACATCGACCGCGAGGCCCCCGAAGTCCGTATGTGACGGTTCCTGCAGTCACAGCACAAAGGAGAAGACTAATTTCCGGAAGATATCGGGGCCGCCTTCCGGAAGATGAGCAGGACGACGAGCATGGTGAGGATTTCGGAGGTGGGAACGGCGAGCCAGGCGCCATTGATGCCGAGAAGGGGCGGGAGGGCAACGAAGGCGCCGCCCATGAAAACAAAGCTGCGAAGGATGGTGATGAGGGTGGCGGACTTGGCGCGTTCGATACTCTGGAAATAGCTCATCGCCATGACGTTGACGGCGAACGGTATGAAACCGGCGGAGAAGAGGCGCAAACCGCTGACAGCGAGAGGATAGGCCGGGTCGGAGGACTTGAGGAACATCTTGACAACCCATTCGGCGCCGAGGAGCGAGACGAGAACTATGACCACACCATAGACGAGCGCCGTCTTCATTGAGACGTTGAGCGCGAGGCGGGTCTTGTCCGTGCGCTGTAAGCCGTAGTTGTAACTGATGATAGGCTGAGCGGCCTGCCCCATGGAGTTGTTAATCATGAACACGACCGGGAAGAGGTAGCACACCACGCTGAAGGCCGCAACGCCGGAGTCGCCACAGAGACGGATGAAGACAAAATTGCCGCAGAGCATGAGGAAGGCTACGGAAAGTTCGGAAAGCAGCGAAGATACGCCCAACTTGCACATATAGCCTATATTGCGAAACGTCAGCCCGAGTCCTGTTCTCGTGAGCTTGAACCTCACGAAATGGAGTTTATGTTGCGGAGTCGCGAGGTAGAGGACGAGCATGATCATGCCGATCGCGGTGCCTATGCCGGTCGCGATTGCAGCACCGAAAATGCCCATCTTCATCGGAAAAATGAACAGCCAGTCGAGAAATACGTTGATGCCTGACGCGACCACGCTGGCCGCCATCGCGAACTTCGGAGACCCGTCAAGTCTGACGAAGAACTCCGAGGCTATCAGCAGGCCGTTGAACACGAGGAAGGGCGCATAGCCGAACAGATAGTCCTTGGCAAGGGTCATCAGCGTGTCGGAGCAGCCGAAAAGGCGCAAGGTATGTTCAGGAAAAATGAGCGCGATGGCAGTGATGAGAAGTTGGGCCGCTGCGGTTGCAGCAAGGGACTGCGTCGTAACAATTCGCGCTGTCTTTTCCTTGCCGTTTGCCAGATGAATCGAGGCTACGACCGAGCCGCCAAAGCCGAACATCAGCGCGAGACCTGAAGATATTAGAAAGAGCGGAGCAGCGATGTTGATTGCGGCGAGGGCGTCACTTCCCACGCCCTGACCGACGAAGATTCCGTCCGCGATGGTGTAGGACACGGCAGCAAGCATTCCCAATAATGTGGGATAGAGCACTTTCCGATAGAGAGCCGGAATGTTCTCAGAACTGAAATCTATGCTGTCCCTCATCTTTTCCATAACAATAAATCTTTGACCTACAATAATTTAATACACTACCACCCATAAAAGGTGGGCAAAGGTAGCCCAAAACATCGATATAGCAAAATTTTTCGATTTCATCTATTCATAACTATATTTTTCGACATAAAAAAATTCAAACTACATATGGGGCGTGCAGGCTTGGGAAATATGGGTCATAAATTATATATATTCAAAATTGCAAAACAAATCCACGGCAAAAACGCCATCTCGCAGCCACCAGACGCCATTGTTAATAACTTTGTGAATAACTAGAATGTATATTTCTTGACTATTTCAATGACAAGCTATAATTTTGTTATCCCTCAAAGGAAGGAAAGTAGGATAAACGCGGACAAGACGATGATTATCAACAACTTGACACTCATCGTCGGTACATCCGACACCTAAAATAAAACAACAATACATTATGGGCAGTTCAGAAATTTACATCATCAAGCGCGACGGCAAGCATGTGCCTTTTTCGGTCGATAAGATTAAGAACGCAATCCGGAAAGCATTTCTTGCGGTCGGGGCATTCGCGACAGACGACGACCTCACGACAATACTCTCCCATGTGAGGCTCACGAACGGAATGACTGTGGAGGAAATACAGAACCAGGTGGAGATCGGGCTGATGGCCGAAAAGTATTTCAAGGTGGCGAAGGAGTTTATGCTCTACCGTCAGAGGCATGCCGAGGACAGAGACACGCGCGACAAACTGAACTTCCTCATCGACTACTGCAATTCAACGAACCCGGCAACAGGAAGCAAGTTCGATGCGAACGCCAACGTCGAGAACAAGAATATCGCCACCCTGATGGGCGAGCTCCCGAAGAAGGGATTCATCAGGATGAACCGCAGGATTCTCTGCGACCGTCTCAAGGAAATGTACGGCAAGGAGTTCGCGGACAAGTATATAAAGCTGCTCAAAAACCATTTCATCTACAAAAATGACGAGACGTCCCTCGCAAACTACTGCGCCAGCATCACCATGTATCCGTGGTTACTGAACGGCACGCTCTCGATCGGTGGAAACTCCACGAAGCCGACCAACCTCAAATCGTTCTGCGGCGGGTTCGTAAACCTTGTATTCATCGTCTCCAGCATGCTCAGCGGCGCATGTGCAACTCCTGAGTTCCTGATGTACATGAACTATTTCATCGGCAAGGAATATGGGCTCGATTACTACAAGAGAGCCGGTGAAGTGGTGGATCTCTCGCTCAAGAAGAGGACGATTGACAAGGTCATCACCGACTGCTTCGAGCAGATTGTCTATTCCATCAACCAGCCGACGGGAGCGCGTAACTTCCAGGCAGTATTCTGGAACATAGCCTATTACGACCGCTACTACTTCGAGAGCATGTTCGGCGAATTCTACTTCCCTGACGGCAGTAAGCCTGACTGGGAGGGGTTGAGCTGGCTTCAGAAGAGGTTTATGAAGTGGTTCAACGCCGAGAGGCTCAAGACTCCGCTCACTTTCCCTGTGGAGACAATGTCACTTCTGACGAAAGACGGTGATGTGCGTGACAAGGAGTGGGGCGATTTTACGGCCGAAATGTATGCCGAAGGGCATTCTTTCTTTACATATATGAGTGATAACGCGGACTCGCTGGCAAGCTGCTGCCGTCTGCGCAACGAGATTCAGGACAACGGGTTCAGCTACACGCTCGGTGCGGGCGGAGTTTCAACAGGCTCGAAGTCCGTGCTCACCATCAACCTCAACCGTTGTATCCAGTACGCCGTAAAGAACGGCATGGACTACATCGCGTTCCTTGAGGACGTCACCGACACAGTGCACAAGGTTCAGCTCGGCTACAACGAGAACCTTAAAATGCTCCAGAGCAAGGGCATGCTGCCGCTGTTCGACGCCGGCTACATCAACATCGCCCGCCAGTACCTCACGGTCGGCATCAACGGCATGGTGGAAGCCGCAGAATTCCTCGGGATTCCGATTACCGACAATCCTCAATATACCGAGTTCGTGCAGAAGGTTCTCGGCGTGATGGAAAGGTATAATAAGAAATACCGCACGAAGGAAACTCTCTTCAATTGTGAGATGATTCCTGCAGAAAATGTGGGCGTGAAGCACGCCAAGTGGGACAGGGAAGACGGGTATATGGTCCCGCGTGACTGCTACAACAGCTACTTCTACATCGTGGAGGACGACTCTCTTAACATCATCGATAAGTTCCGCCTCCACGGGCGCAAGTACATCGAGCATCTCACGGGAGGTTCGGCGCTGCACATGAATCTGGACGAACATCTGAGCAAGGAGCAGTACAGGCAGCTGCTCAAGGTGGCCGCACACGAGGGCTGCAACTACTTCACCTTCAACATCCCGAACACAATCTGCAACGACTGCGGACACATCGACAAACGCTATCTGCACGAGTGCCCGAAGTGCCACAGCAAGAATGTGGATTACCTCACCCGAATCATCGGATATATGAAGAGGGTCAGCAACTTCTCGGCAGCACGGCAGGCTGAGGCGGGGCGGAGGTATTATGCCCACGATCACGGCGAAATAGAGCAGGAACTCGCAAAGTAGCGAATAGCTGCGTTGGACATCTTGACAAAATCCTCACAACCATAAGGTTGCTGCGGTTTTGTCCGCGATGTCCGCCTTGCTCTTCATCTACTTATCGAGTTCCTGCAACCAGGTGCTTGGACAAGAGTAGTGGCGAATAGCTGCGTTGGACATCGCTCTTCATCTACTTATCGAGTTCCTCTCACCAAACATATTGAGCTGCAAGCTTGAGCAAGGCGGAGTGGAGCCGAAAAAATTTTTGAGCAGAAATAGAATGCTGAAATTTTACAACTATGACATTGTATGTCAGGAGATTCCTGACGAGGTGACGCTTGCCATAAACATCACCGGGTGTCCGAACCGTTGCGAGGGCTGTCACAGCCAGTGGCTCTGGGAAGACACCGGAGAGGTTCTCTGCGGGGTGCTGCCGGACGGGAACGGCGAGGATTTCAGCGGGCTGGACACAGTCGTGGGCGATTATGCGCCGTGCGTGACCTGCGTTTGTTTTATGGGAGGAGACAATTCACCCGAGGAGGTGGAATTGTGCGCGATTCGGGTGCGGAAACTTTGGCCGGGTCTAAAGACTGGGTGGTATTCGGGACGGGACGAGGTGCCCTCCGGAATTGACGCACGGAATTTCAACTACATAAAGCTCGGACCCTACATCAAGGAATGCGGCGGGCTGCGCAGTCCTAAAACCAATCAGAAACTATTTAGGATTGAGGCTGACGGGACGCGGACTCTCATTCATGTGCATGATCCGCACAATCTGGATTGCCTAAAAAGCGAATAGCTGCGTTGCGGTCGTCGTCAAAGTCCTGATATCCACGCCGGCATACAAAAATTCAATATATGGACGAAGAGGTTTACAGATACATCAGGGAGCATTCGACACAGCAGTCCGAGGCGCTGCGCTGGGTCGAGAAGCAGACCAACATCCGCACCAACCACGCGAGAATGCTCTCCGGGTGTGTGCAGGGGGAACTGCTGAGAATGCTCGTGAAGATGAGCGGGGCGAAGCGCGTGCTGGAGCTTGGGACATTTACCGGCTACGCCTCTATATGCCTTGCCTCGGCGCTGCCTGAGGACGGTCATCTTGACACGCTGGAACTCAACGACGAGCTTGAAGACCTGATTCGCGAGGGTTTTGAACGGGCCGGGGTGAGTGACAGGATTTCGCTCCACATCGGGGACTGCAAGAAGACGCTACTGGAATTTAAAAATGAAGTATTCCGGCAGTACGACATGGTATTCATCGACGCGAACAAACGCGAATACTGCGACTACTACGAGCTGGTGTTCCCGCTCGTCCGCCCCGGAGGCTGGATTCTTGCCGACAACGTCCTCTGGGACGGCAAGGTCTGCGCCGAGACCATTTCACAGGACAGACAGACTCAAGGCATACTCGCCTTCAACGAGATGGTCGCAGCCGACCCGAGGATAGAGAATGTAATACTCCCCCTGCGCGACGGACTGAATATTATCTACAAGAAGTGACGCACAGGGATTCCCCGATTTTGCCCGGAATGAGAACATACAGAAAGTGCCTCCGCTGCGAATCATCGCGACGGAGGCGCTTTGTTCTACCTTAAAACCAACTGATTATTCAGCGACTCTCTTGAAAACATAGTATAAATCCCAATATCCCATGCCAAGGAACATTGTCCATACACTACCATCCTCATAGCCACGCACAGTCTTAAAATAAGGTCCATTCACAGGATCATAGTTTTTAGTGAATTCTGTAGTGCTTTCATTTGATAAATATCCTGCTGGTATTATCAAATCAAGTGTCTGTCCATTCTCTCTCAGATTAAGAATTATACGGCCTACTTTATATTTTGTTGATGTCTTGGCAAAATCATAGTTTACATCAGAAAGCGTAACTTCAACAGCTGCGTCCAATGTCGCGGCATCTTTATTAGTATATTCGTAATAATAATAGGTGTAAGAATGTGGTTTTACATCAATAACTTCTGCATTTGTAAGGAAATCAAAGATATCTCCAGTTCCACTTACAGTCAGTTTATTGACTCCATCTTCAGCTTTAAATTCAATCACATCTGAAGTAGTATTCTTCCACGGAATATTTTCTTCCCATGTATCAGACGTTGAATATCCATCATTAATCACCATATCAAATGTTGCCTTATCAGCTGCAGGGTCATCATGAAGAGGGTAACTTGAATATGCCCATTTTCCGACAATCTCGGCAAACTGGAGCACGCCACCAAACACAATATCCGTTGAAGCGTTCACGCCCGCAATAAACCTTTCGCTGCCGGCAAGAGCAATAGTCAATGTCGGTATTGTCTCTGGAACGGCCTCGTGCTTTGATTTAATCTTAACTGTGGCCACTTTTGCGCCGGCGGCCGCGACAAGGAACTTCTCACCTCCTACAATTTCATAATCAGTTCCCTCAACGGCCGTTCCGGAAACGGTAAACGGAATCTTGAGATCACCTGATGCCTGAAACTTGTCACCGGTTGCAGCACCGAACAACTTAAGGGAAATTGTGCTCTCGACAGTTCCTGAAAGACGTGTCGCAGATTTTTCAAAGCTGCAATAAACCTTTTCCTTCGGAGTGATGACAACAGTTGCCTTGGCATTCTGCCCGACTGTGAAAGAGCCGGCCTTTGCCGCGAGTTCAAGCACGATATTCTTGTCTTCAAGGTTGTTGAGAGGAGTTATGACTATCTCAGCCGCAACAGCATCAGCAAAAGAAACTGACGTCTCCGGAGAAACGGTATAATCAACATCCTTTACAGCTGTTCCGCCGAGGGTGAATGTGACATCGTCTGTGAGAGCAACATCAGAAACAACCTTTACCGTGACCGGTTCATCGGCCGGCAGGATGTAGTTCGTCTTGTCAAACTGTACCACCGGGAGAGCCGGGGTCTTTTCGCAGGCGCTCAGAACTGCGAGCGCGGCTGCCAATGCGATAGTAATCTTTTTCATACGCATAAACATTTAATAATTAAAACAACTTGAAATCTGTTTTCGAGATAATCGTAGACTATTTTGTCAATTTGCTGTACTCATCCCGTTCGGCCTTCATCTCGTCTATTTCGTCCTGGGTCGGGGTCTCCGGGGCCGGGATGTAGTAGGAAGTCGCTGCCTCTGTCTTGGGCGGAAGAGGGTCGTAGTTGCCGCAGGACGAAACCGCAACAACAAAAGCCACGAACGCAAACGCTGGAAGAACAGCGCCGAAACGCCACCTATTTGCTACTGTATTCCACATAACCTTCATTCTGTTTAATGTAATCCTTCAATTCCGTGTCGTCCTTATTTATCGGGAACGTGTACATATATTCCTCCATCGTGTATTTCTGGTATATGCCCGTCGCATCGTTGATTATCCGCCATGTCGGCATTCCGTTTCGCTTAAGTTCGAACCAGCGGTCGCCCTCACCGAAAAGTTCCATGCGGCGCTCGTTCAGAATCGCAGACATCAGCCTCGTGAGCGGCTTACCCTCGGCATCGACCTTAATCCTCTGATTGGCATCAACTTCCGGAAGAGTAGCCTCCGTCCATCCGCCCCATCCCTCAACACGTTTCGAGCGGATGAAGTTCAGAGTCTCAAGAGCATCCGAAGAACGTCCAAGGTGAGCTTGACACTCGGCAATCATGAGATAAAGCTCGGCCGAGCGAAGCTTCACAGAGGGTTCCTTGAGACATTTCCATTTGCCCGAGACATTCTCCAGACGGACATCCTTCGCGTCAAACAGTTTTACAAGAGACGCCGCAAGAGGGCGGGAGCGCAGGTCGGCGATGGCCTGACTGCGGATTGAAGCCGAAGAAGTGTTGTTGTCGTTGATGTGCGAACGGATAATCACGGACGAGGTCTTCTCATACTCGCTGTTCACTGCAGCGATGTAGTCCGCACGCTCCTCCAGGGGGTATATCTTCACCAGTTCCTCACACAGAGCAAGACACTCTGACCAATTCTGAATCCAGAAATAGGTTTTGGCGAGATAGGCCTTCACGACGTCAGCAGTAAACATATATTTCGGGTCGGAGATGCCGTATGCAATTGATGATTTCAGCGTCTTCACCACATAGTCCGCCGTGGTGCGGAGGTCTGAGCGCTCGGGATAGTACTCAATATCAAAGGCATCCACGATGCACAGCCCCAGTTCATTCTCCGCCGAAGCCTTCTTGTAGGCCTTGCAGTAGTTGCGCATCAGCTGATAGTAGCTCACGCCCTTGAGGCCCTTGCAGGCAGCGGAGAGCATGCGTGCCTCATCGCTATCCTTGGCGTCCATTGCCTCGATGATGATGTTACAGTCCTTTATGACAGCGTAGAGGTCTCGATAGATGTCCTGATGCTTGTTAAAGTCTGTTCCCGCATAAATCGGAAGGTTGCCGACGGCAAGGTTTGCGTTGAAATCGTCCGCGAAGCCCTCATACATTGAGATGCATGCGGCAGTTCCAACAGCATAGTCGTATGCTCCCGCCTCGATATTGTTCAAACGGTAGTTCAGCACAGCCGCATACTCGCTCTCGGTCTGAGGGATTACCTTTCCCTGCGGCTTCACGTCAAGGAAACGCTTACAGCCTACGGAGAGGAAGGCAGAGAGGGCGAACATCAGTATTATCGTGTGTCTTTTCATTGTCATTCAAAATTTTAGAATCCTATCACAAGTCCGAATGTGGCGCTGCGGCTCACCGGATAAACTGCACCCGGTGTCTCAGGATCGAGGCCGTCATAGTCCGTAAACGTAAAGAAATTGTTCAGCGAAAGATTCATGCGGAACGAGGTCATCTTCATCTTTTTCACGGCAGACTGAGGCAGCGAATAAGACAGGATTATGTTCTTTATTCTCAGATAGGAGTTGTCCTTCACATAGGCTCCGCGAATGATGTCGCTGTTGAACGGATTGTCGCGGTCGAAATTGTAGGCAGTCCCATAGGCGTCATAGATACGGGGATATTTCGCGTTCCTGTTGGTTTCCGTCCAGCGGTCGGTGCGGTCGCGACGCACGTTGAAATGGTTGGTGTAGAGGTCGCTGTAGACAGTCTGCGGACGCTCAGGGTCAGCCCCGGTTCGGGTAATTGAACCGTATGACCCCGGAACGGCTGGATTCTCGAATGTCTTCGCTCCGGCGGAATAGGCAGCGAAGCAACTGAGGCTCAATCCCTTCCACGCAACACTAAGATTAAACCCGCCGGTGTATGGAGCGGTGCCCGTGCCGAGGTAGAAGCGGTAGTTGTCCGCGTTCTGGTAGTCGGAAAGCTTGGTAATTTCCGCATCCGGACGGAGTTCAAACTTGTAAAGCCCCTCGGAATTCAATCCGTCAAGCTTCCCGATAAAGAGGGCATTGACCGGATAGCCCACCCAGTAGCGGGTGGAGGAGGTCATCTTGTCAACACTGTCGTAGCGCGTGACGATGTTGTAGTTGTAGGAAAAGTTCACGGAAGCGTTTATCTTCCAGTCCCTTGTGTCGAGCAGCCGGCCGTTGAGAGTGAACTCGATGCCGCTGTTCGAGATGTCGGCGGAGTTGTACTTCTGGTAGGTGTAACCGGTGATGCTCGGGATGCGTGAGCTGACGACGACGTCGGTGCTGACCCTCTTGTAGCCCTCAATCACACCGGAAAGCCTCTCGCCGAAAAGTCCCCATTCAAGGGAAAGTTTGTAGTCCTGAGTCTTTTCCCATCCGAGGTTCGGGTTCGGAGTGCCGGAGAAGGTGGCGATGTCAAGCGACTCACCGTCATATTTCCTATACTGCTGTTGCCAATAGCTCATCACGAGCTGCGGCGCCACACCGTTGTTGATATTGCCGGTGAAGCCAGTAGCGGCACGCAGAATCAATCTGTCAAGCCAACTTGAGGCCCACTGCATCCACTTTTCCTGCTGGATGTGCCATGCCGCACCGACAGACCAAGTCGGATTGAACTGCTTCTTGCTCCCGAAATAGGAACTGCCGTCGGTCCGGAAGGAGAAGTTGAGTATGTAGCGGTTCAGGAGGAAATAGTCACCGGAAGCATAGAACGAGGCATAGCGGCTCTTTGACCAGTACTCTCCGCTAAGCTGTTCGACCTCGCGTAGCCAGGATTCAAGCTGGCTCTTGCCTGTAGGCGGCTGAGGCATAGAGGTGGTCTGGGTGTTGGAGTCATAGTTAAGCCTCTTGGCATAGAGGGTGTTGGAGTTCTCTCCCCTAACCTCAGCTCCGGCAATCACCGACAGAGCGTGCGCCCCACCTGCAAATTCCTGATTATAGGCAAGATGACCGCGGGCGATGAAGGAGTTGCGGGTGAGGGAATTCTGGATTATGGAACCATAGCACAGGCTCGAATTGAAGGACTTGTCGTAGTCCAGCATCTCACTCCATGCGGCGTAGCTGTTCTTCGGATTGATTTTCTCCGTTCGGTTGTTGGCGAACGACCAGGACAGCAGCCCCACGAACTTGAGCTGTTCAAGGAACTTGACCTCGGCTCCGGCGCGTGCGGTGTTCGCCCAGTTTCCGGTCTTGCTCGAAGTCTCGTTCAGCTCCCGCATTATGTTATAGCCCTTGTTATAGACCGGCATGACGGAACTTCCGTTTGCCTGGTTCAGCACCTGCCATGTTTCGTCGGCGCGATAGGAGCCGTCCTCGTTGTAGGAATACTCGTAGGGGTTCGCATAATAGGCGTAGCTGAAAGGATCGACGTCGCTGAGATTCGGAGCCTTCGATTCCTGCCGGGAGATGTCAAGTCCGAGGTCGAGCTTCAGAATCCGGTTCGGAGTGAAAGTGAAGTTGGACTTGAGATTGTAGCGGTTGTAGTCGTCCCTGATCAGGAGTCCGGCATCGTGGGTGTAGCCAATCCCGACATAATAGTTGTATTTCTTTGAACCTCCGCTTATGTTGAGGTGGTGGTTCGTGGAGACGGAGTTGCGGAAGATCTCATCGAACCAGTTGGTCGAGCGGGATTTCAGCCCTTCAAGATACTTGTCCTGCGCATCCTTGTCCCCGGCCATCGCAGCATACTTCCCGTAGCCGGAGCGCACCATGCCGACGATTCCGACGACAGGATATGTCTTGCCCCCCCCAAAGCGCTCCGCAGAAAACTCGTCCCAGAGTTCCTGCTCCCAGTCAATCTTCTCCGAAGAATTCATCAGAGCCGCATCTCTCTGCGGACGGAAAGTGACGGACACATTTCCCGAATAGTTCACGTGCATCGGGCCATCGGAGCCGCGTTTCGTCGTGACGACGATGACTCCGTTCGCCGCGCGTGAACCGTAAATGGCCGCTGCGGAAGCATCCTTGAGTATGGAGATGTTCTCTATGTCATTCGGATTTATGTCTCCGACACCATTGATGAGGAAATCTTCCAGTCCGCCGGTCTTGAGCTGGCTGTCGGAAACGTTCGGCATTCCGCCCTGAAGAGGCACGCCGTCAACCACCCACAGAGGGCTCTGGTCACCGGTGAGGGTTGCCTGACCTCGGATGCGGATTTCCTGAGTACGTCCCGGCTGCCCAGAAGTCGCGCTCACGCTCACCCCGGCAAGCTGCCCCTGAAGCATCGCGTCAATTGACGACTGAGGCTTGTCAATCAGGTCCTTGGTGGTAAGCACCTCCACGGAGCCTGTCATTTTCTTTGTAGATGTCTGTGTATAGCCGGTAATCACCACTTGGTCGAGCATCGTCCCGGCTTCTTTCATTGTAACATTGATAACCTTCTGTCCATCAGCGACCTTCACCTCCTGAGTCTCCATCCCGAGAAACGAAAACACAATCACCTCTGACTTCCCCGAAAGCCCAAGAGCCCACTTCCCGTCAATGTCAGTCACCGCTCCCACCTTGCCGTCGCTCCCGAGCATCACGCTCACGCCCGGCATCGGCACTCCGTCGCTGTCAGTCACCGTCCCACTGACCGTACGGGTCTGGGCAAACGCCGAGAAACATATCACGGACTCACACAAGAGCAACACCAATATATAAAATAACCTTTTCATCTTATTACACTCACTACTACTTTACGCCATCTCTGCGATAAGGCCCAAAAATCACGGAAAATTAGTACAAATATTTCATTTTTCAAAATCCTGCGGACCACACATATTCCGGCAAATGCGTTGTCTTATAATATATTTTCGTTAAATTTGCATTCGTTGATATGCTATCGGCAAAAATAGTTTCATATCGTAAGCCCAAATGGGACGATATGTTTCAAATAATTTTTCATTATATGAGTTCATTTGTAATTGAAGGCGGACACAAATTAAGCGGGACAATCATGCCGCAGGGTGCGAAAAATGAGGCTCTTGAAGTCATCAGTGCGGTGCTGCTAACGCGGGATGAGGTGAAAATCAGCAACGTCCCGGAAATCCTGGATGTTAAAAACCTAATTCTGCTACTTCAGGACATGGGTGTAAAGGTCACGAGGCACGAAAAGGGCGTCTACACCTTCAAGGCGGACAATCTTGACGAAAAATACATAAGCAGCGAGGAGTTCGTGCGCAAATGTGCGAGGCTCAGAGGATCGGTGATGGTTGTGGGACCGTTGCTCGCCCGTTTCGGACACGCATATTTTCCTAAACCGGGAGGAGACAAAATCGGACGGCGGAGAGTGGATACCCACATTCAGGGAATGATTAATCTTGGTGCGGAACTCTCTTATGACCAAAAACTCCGGGCGTTCTACCTCTCCTCAGACGGCTCAACCGCCGAATCCACTCGCGAGGAAGCGGTTTCCGGACAGAAAAAGCATCATCTCAAGGGTTGTTATATGCTGCTGGACGAGGCTTCGGTCACCGGAACGGCGAACATCCTTATGGCAGCGACGCTTGCAGATGGCACTACTACAATCTATAATGCAGCCTGCGAGCCTTATGTGCAGCAGCTCTCAAAGATGCTCGTGGCGATGGGGGCGGATATCACAGGGATAGGATCTAACCTCCTGACAATCAACGGAGTCAGCGAACTCCACGGAGCGGAGCACACTATACTCCCCGACATGATTGAGGTTGGGTCTTTCATCGGAATGGCGGCCATGAACCGCAGTTCGATCACGATCAAGAATGTGTCATACGATAACCTCGGCATTATTCCAGAGTGTTTCCGGCGTCTCGGGATAAAACTTGAGCAAAGGGGTGACGACATCTTCGTCCCCGAGCAGGAATGCTACGAAATAGAGTCTTTCCTCGACGGCTCCATCCTCACCATTGCCGATGCCCCATGGCCTGGTCTCACTCCGGACCTTCTTTCGGTGATGCTCGTGGTGGCAACGCAATGCAAGGGTAGCGTGCTGATTCACCAAAAGATGTTCGAAAGCAGGCTTTTCTTCACGGACAAACTGATTGACATGGGAGCCCAGATTATCCTCTGCGACCCGCATCGTGCAGTTGTAATCGGTCACGACCACCGCATCAGCCTCAAGGCAGGCAATATGCTCTCCCCAGACATCCGTGCCGGCATAGCCCTTCTCATCGCGGCAATGTCCGCCAAGGGCACAAGCGTAATCTCAAACATCGAGCAGATTGACAGAGGCTACGAAGACATCGACCTTCGCCTCAACGCCCTCGGCGCCTGCATCACCCGTCAGGATTAGGATAGCCGACGGATTAAACAATTTTATTTAGAAGCTGTTCATTTCAACCAGTCCTCAATCTTCAGGTGCGGAATGTGGGAAAAGTGACGTGTGTTGTGTGTTACCATTATGAAGTCACCGGCAAGAGCGGAAGACCCGATTAGAAGATCCAGATCATCTATCGGGATCCCTGCTCCATACAGCAATGCCCTGTTCTTTCCGAAACACTCTACATCGGCAGATTCCTTGAGTCCGAACGGATGGATATTGAATATGCCTTTCACGAACTCGACTTCAAACAATCCACGCTCCGAAACCATTCTATACGCGCCCGAAGACAATTCCGCAAGCGAAACAGAACTCACATAGCAGTTCTGCAAGCCAATATCAAGAGCCTTTTGCCGAAGTCCCGTCTTGCCTTCTCGATCACGGAGCAGCGCAATGAGAATATCCGAATCTATCAGATATTTTTTCGCTTTCTTTACCATTGCGGAATTTCCTTATTGTTCCTGTCCGCCCTTATTCCTTCCACATATTCCAAGGCTTCACCCAAAGAATCCTCGCCTCCATACCCATTCTCGTCACACCATACGTCCAATGCGGAGAATGGCGTTTCTACCTTATTATCAAGCAGTTTACGCAATGTGATTTTCCCATTCTCTTCGCAGATGCTGATTTTGTCCCGCACAGAAAGTGAAAGGGACTTCATAATAGCCGACGGGATTATGATTCCGCTGCTGTTGCCGATTCTTAATATTGTCGTATTCATTGTCATACCGCAAAGTTATAACAATATTTTGCTTTATCTAAATATGTTATAATAAAATTTGTAGTATTTTCTATTTCATCAACATTTCCTAACTTTGCTGCCGCCAATCGGCCCGAATCGGTATCGGCCTTATTCCTTCCCCAGCGCCTCTTCTATGCTGCAGATCGAATGAGTAACCTGATAATGCCGAACCATATTGTGGTAGACTGATATTGCTATGAAATCGTCTTTCTCTTTGTCGTATACGTAGTCATCTCCAAGAATATCTCTCATTGGAATCGGTTCACAGGTGTATGTGTACAACTCTGATTGCATCGTCAAATCCAGTGGGTCGGGATAGGGGTAATAGAATGTTAGCTCTTTTCCACTTGCTGCGTGATAGATTGTAAATGAGCCGAAGCCTTCGATACTGTCTTTATCATAGAATTGGTTCGATATAGCCAGCACGAAGAAAGCATCCAAATCGGCAGGAATCTTTATAAGGCCATACGCATATCCTGGCTCCACCTCTTGAAATGTTGGTTCATCTTTGGTGTGAAGAACGTTAACTAGGACATCTACAGTATGAACTGCAGGAAGGTCGCTCATTTCAGTATCGTATAACAATTCATACACATCATCCTCGGGCGTTTCCGATTTCGCGAACTCCAGCACTTTGGGGTCTGTTCTGATACTCATTGGCGTGACTGGACTCAGCAATACAAGACCCTCAAATGATGTGCAACGACTGAGTGCGACGTAAGCCTGTCCCGATGCGAAAGAATCACCAATATCGGCAATTACCTTCTCGAACGTGAGTCCCTGGCTCTTGTGGACCGTAACAGCCCAGGCAAGCCGAAGCGGGAATTGCTCGAAACTACCGATAGTCTCCTCCTCAACGCATCCTTCCACGTCGTTCCAGGTGTACTTCACGCTTTTCCAAACTTCACGAGCCACTGAGATGACTCGTTTATCTCCCTCCTCCGTATCGACCTCGACGGAAATGAAACTGTCTTCCATATCGACAACCTTCCCAAGTTTGCCGTTGAAATAGCCCTTGTCCTTATTGTTCTTGACAAACATTACCTGGGCTCCTGGTTTGAGGCACAATTCCACGTCGGCAGGACTATCCCTGTAAGAGAAATCACCATCAGATGATGCGACATAGACTCTTTCCTCGCCGGGAAGTTCCGAAAGCCGATAATTGTTGTATTCCGATACTCGGCGATTCGTGGTGGCCAGCATAATATAAGAGTCGTTCTCGTCCGGCAGGAAGCCTGGCTTGAATCTGGAATTCAGCAACTGGTAGTCTTCCTTGCGCATATCATTCACCCGGACTCGGTTCAGGAGATCAATGAAAGTACGGTCCTTCTGGCGATAGATTTTCTTGAATTCCAGGTAGAGAGGTGGATTGGCTCGGAGAACGCGAGAATCGAAGAAATGTTCACTCTCATAGAATCGATGCAGCAGAGAACTGTCTTTGCTTTCTACGACGGGCGGAATCTGGAAGGCATCGCCGATGAAAATCATCTGGACGCCACCAAAAGGAAGGTTATTTCTACGATACATCCGGAGAATCATATCCACGGCGTCCATTAAATCGGCACGAACCATAGAGACCTCATCGATGATAATCATATCGAGGGCTTTCATAATCTTGGCTTTCTCTCCGCTGAAGGTATAATGGTCAAGGACACTGGCCTTTTCCACATCGTCTGCTTTGATGAAGTCTGAGAAGCGTTTGTCGTTCGGGACATACAGAGAGGGAGCCAGACCGAAGAAGGAATGGATCGTTTGCCCTCCAGCATTGATGGCAGCCACTCCTGTTGGAGCGAGAATGGCCATATCCTTTGAGCAAACGCTTTTCAGATACTTGAGGAAGAAGGTCTTTCCAGAGCCGGCCTTCCCGGTAATATAGAGGTTCTTGTCTGTTGCCTGGGCAAGAGCAAGCGCCTCCATGAATTCTTCGTTGTTGGGGTCGAGACGGATTCCATCGACCTCCATATTATATCGACTTAGTGTTGACATGGTTTTACGGTAATGATTGTAATTGGTGGGTGTCTATGGTCCAAGTGGCGCAGTTGAGACAGCCTCCTTCACGGACCAGGTCGGAGGCATCGGCCATTTCGATGCAATCCCGGTATTGAGGCATCCAGCGCTTAATCTGATGCAGGGCCTGTTCGTCTTCGGGAATGCCAAAAGCAGGAATAATAAGCACCCTGTCGGTCTGGAGCCAGTTGATATATGCCCAGCTGTTTTCGGAGAGATGCTCGACATTGTAATTGAGCTCATGTACCACCTTGAAGTGGGTCTTCAAGATGTTACGGAACCTTGCTGCCATCTTGGGATCGAACTGATGATAGTTCGTCATTATGACGGTTTCATCGTCCACAAAGCGTACTATACCATCTGCGTGGCCATAGATTTCATTCGTGTCCCACGGAAGGATGATGAGTTCGGCCGAGAAATGGTCTTCAAGGAGGCGGGATAGTCTATTGACCGTCATCTTCGGGTTCTCCTCGAATACTTTTGATGTCATTATCACCTTCATTCCACCATGCACTACGTTACCGCCGTCCATACGTATCCCACTGATATTGGGGCATGCCTTTATTCCATTAGCCTCACAGACTTCAACCGGATCGCTGATAAGGTCACGGTAACGGGCTTCCGTGCGCAGATAGTCAGGCATGTAGTTATAGCGGAGCAAGAATCCCAGGTACTCCTGAATGGGCATAAAATCCCGCACCCAGATGTCCTTAGTGGCCTTGAGCGCCTCGTGCGGAACTCCGTATTTATCCAGTATTTTGGTGATAGAACGGTACGCTATAGGGCAAGCCTCCGGCAACTTGGCAGAGTAAAATACTCTGTTGCTACAGAATTCGGGTATCATGGGAATTACTTCTTAGCGAACTGCCAATTCAGTGGACATTTGGCGTAACGGACGCCACCGATTGAGAACGTTTCTCCTTCGGTTGCCTTTTTCTTGACCCAGAGTTCAGGTGAATCACTGACCTTATCGTAATCGGGGACATTCCGCCTCCAGTTGCGCTCTTTTAATTGAGCATCTTCCTTGCCATCAATCCACTCAATCCAGTCGGCATTCTCGAGAGAAATGCCGTTGAGGAGCAAATCGTCGTAGATTTCGGTGGAATTATCAACAGTACGCGTTTTTTTCCCATTCTCATATTCAACGCTATACGCACGGATGAGGAATGACGCGCGATACTTCTCCTGGGCATTCTCAAAGGTCACATCAATACCCGAAGTGTGAGGATTCAGGCTACCAATTGGATAATACGGCAACTCAGTAAGACCTGTCAGGCTGAAATAGGTTTCATCATTCGCCTTCTTATCCGTCCTCTTGCGGTAATCGGTGTGGTACATGATGGGATCTCTGAACCCTCCGTCTTTCTCCTCGTGATAATACAGCTCCAGGACTGTAGGCTGAACCTTGCGAATCAGAACGTCTTTGCCCACTTTGTATTTTACCTCAAAATGACCGGCCAAGATCTTCTTAGCACAAGGGATGAAGCATTGAGCAATTTCGTCAGCATAAGTCTTCCGCGAGACGAGAGATTTAATTGTTTTGACATACTCCTTACGCTTATCATCAAACGAAAGGAGATGTTTTTTTAGTAATGCAAAATTCTCCATAAGACTTGTTTCTAATAATTGAACTTGAGCGCTCTTGTGGTACCGGTGGCAAAGGTACGCAAGAATTCTCGAACTTTCCAAACTTTTCGAGAAGAAATTTGCACACCAACTTATTGATATTTAATATATTATATTTAATAATTTACTATATAATTTTATAACAATCATTATTAAAAAGTATATCCATTTTTGCTTTCAAAAAGCAAGATTTTGATGGCAAAAGACGGCGTTTTGTTAACTTGGTCAAATCGTGAAAAAAAAGAAGTGTCCGCCAATATGGTCATTTTTATCCGACACGCTGAAAATAATGGAATATTGAGTAAATTTGCATGTTTTGTGCATCCAGGCGGGTGCAATATAACCCGGATTTATGGAAAATCAGAAACGTACTTTGGAGATAATGGCGCCGGCGGGCAATTTTGAATGTCTGTATGCGGCGATTCAGGGAGGGGCGAACTCCGTCTATTTTGGGGTGGGCAACCTCAACATGCGCTCGCATTCGGCGAACAACTTCTCTGCCGACGATCTTGCGGAGGTCTGCCGCATTTGCCGTGACAACGGGGTGAAGTCCTATCTGACGCTGAACATCGTCCTCTACCAAGAAGACCTCCAGCCGATGCGCGAGACGCTCGACGCAGCAAAGGCAGCGGGAATCACGGCTGTCATCGCTTCCGACATGGCCGCCATAGCCTACTGCCGCAGCCTGGGCATTGAGGTACACATTTCCACGCAGTTGAGCATTTCGAACGTGGAGTCGCTGCGCTTCTACGCCGAGTTCGCCGACGTCATCGTCCTTGCCCGGGAGCTGAATCTCCATCAAGTCAAAGAGATACACGAGACAATAGTCCGCGAGCACATCTGTGGTCCTTCGGGACGCCTTGTGGAAATCGAGATGTTCGCCCACGGAGCCCTCTGCATGGCAATTTCCGGGAAATGCTACCTTAGCCTGCACGCCTACGGAGCTTCGGCAAACCGCGGCGCCTGCTACCAGATTTGCAGGAGGGGCTATGAAGTCACGGATCTTGAGACCGGCAACCAGCTTCTTGTCGACAACAAATACATAATGTCCCCGAAGGATCTGTGCACAATCGAGTTCATGGACAAGATTATTGACGCGGGTGTGACGGTTTTCAAAATTGAGGGCAGGGCACGCAGCGCCGAATATGTCAAAAAAGTGGCCTCTTGCTACCGACGGGCGGCAGATGCGGTCATAGATGGTAACTACACGCCGGAACTCGCGGCTGCCCTGAAGGCCGAACTCACGGAGGTGTTCAACCGGGGGTTTTGGGACGGTTACTATCAGGGAGCCCGCCTCGGAGAGTGGAGCGAAGTTTACGGCAGCCGCGCCACACGCAGAAAAGTCTACACCGGCAAGGTGACCAACTGGTTTGCAAAGCTCTCGGTAGCTGAGATTCTGATTGAGTCAGCAACGCTCAAGGTCGGCGACCGCATTCTCATAATGGGACCGACAACCGGAGTGGTGGAGACCACAGTCAAGGAAATCCGAGTGGACCTCAAACCAGTATCCTCCGCCTCTAAAGGAACATATTGTTCCGTCCCGATTGACTTCTCGGAGGACACCGACCGATTGCGTGAGGTTGCAACCGTTTCTCATGCTACCCGTCTCCGCCGTTCCGACAAGGTTTACATCTGGGCCGAAGAACAGTAATTCTTGGAAAAGAGGGCGAAACATGTCAAAATCGCATTGAAAAAAGTTGGAAAATCGGCACATGCGGAAATAATTGATAGGAAATAACTGATAGAAAAATATGTCACTTACGGCAAAGGCAAACGGAGTCTGTTCCAAGTGCGGGCAGACGACAGAAATCACGGTTTACAAGAGCATCAACACTGCGGATAATCCGGAACTCAAGGAAAAGGTAAAGAACGGGTCGTTGTTCCTTTGGGAATGTCCCCACTGCGGAACTGTCAATCTGGCGAGGTACGAGACGCTCTACCACGACCCTCAGAAGAAGCTGATGCTCTGGCTCGTGCCGGACGGGAAAATCTCGGAAACACAGATGCAGGCCATCACCAACCACACGAAGGCAATGGGCGGATACACTCTCCGGCTCGTGCGCGACATGGGAGAGCTGATGGAAAAGGTGCTCATCTTCGACGCCGGGCTTGACGACGCGGTCATAGAGTTATGCAAGTGGGTGACCAAGAGAGAGATAACTTCAAACGCCGGCAAAGAGACCAAACTTGAGGAAAAGCAGAACAACGATGAAATCAGCGCCGCGACCTTCCACTTCTACAAAGTCGAAGGAGAGGGCGATGGCCGCGCAATCATCATGAGCTATGCATCAAAAGGCCAGATGGTCGGAATGAAAATCGGATGGAACGTCTATGAGGACTGCGAGGGCATTATCCGCCGCAACCCGTCCGTGCGTCCCGTCGAGGGATTTGTCCGAGTCGATGCCCATTGGCTTGAGTCCGTCGTCAGGTAGTTACGGATTCTTATTGATGTCTCCGCGTCAAGCAACGATGCGGACAGGCTACAAGCGAATATAGGCTACTAAAAGCGTGAAAATAGGATGTTTGAAAAGAACTTAAAAGCAATTGTTTTTGATTTGGATGGGACTCTTTACGAGTCCCGTCATTTCCCTTTGCGGCTGATTCTTGCGGATCCGCTGCACATCGGAATGCTCGGAGCGGAAAGGAAATGCAGGAAAAGGCTGTGTGACAGGCATTTTGATAAAGCATCGGACTACTATAACGCGCTTTTCTCCCTTATGGGCAGGGGATCCAAAGAACGGGCGGAACGATGCAGGAAGTGGTTTTACGGGACATATATGCCTTTGCAGGTGAAGATCATCCACGAGAAGTTCGGCCCGCGCCCGCATCTGAAAGAGTTCATCGCCATCCTGAGCAAGAGGGGCTACAAGCTCGCTGTCCTTTCGGACTACTGTTTCGCTGCGGAAAAACTCGCGGCCATCGGTCTGTCGGAAGCCGACTTTGACGCCGTCTGGGAATCCCCCGCACTGGGCGGCCTGAAACCACGCGAGGAGGTTTTCCTCAACGCCTGCAAGACCCTTGGCACCAACCCAGTCGAAACACTGATGATTGGTGACAAGGCCTCCAAGGACGGAGGATCGCTCCTGGCCGGCCTCCAGTTTATCCACCTTGTCAACTCTGAAAGCAAAAAGGCCTCAAAGTTCAGCCAAATAAAAACTTCAGAAACAAAAACAGAGTCCGTTCCGGTCGAAATGACTTGGAACGAACTCCTGTCAAATTTCAGTAACTCCTATTTCACTTCCTTCGGCCTCATCTGAGGAAAGAACAGCACATCCTGAATCGTAGGCTGATTGGTCATGAACATCGTCAGACGGTCGATTCCCATTCCGAGACCGGATGTCGGAGGCATGCCGTATTCGAGAGCACGGACAAAGTCCATGTCGATGTACATAGCCTCGTCATCACCCTTCTCGTCCTTGAGGCGTGCCTGCTCCTTGAAACGGTCGAGCTGGTCGATAGGGTCGTTAAGTTCGCTGTAGGCGTTGGCAAGTTCCTTTCCGCAGACAAAGAGCTCGAAGCGCTCGGTGAGCTCAGGATTTTCGCGGTGACGCTTTGTAAGCGGTGACATCTCGACAGGATAGTCAATGATGAACGTCGGCTGTACAAGATGCTCCTCGCAGTATTCCCCGAAGATGGCGTCAATCAGCTTGCCCTTGCCCATGGTCTTGTCCACCTCGACGTGGAGTTTCTTGCAGGTCTCCACAAGCTGTGCCTCGTCCATCCCGCTGATGTCCACTCCGGCATACTCCTTAATCGCCTCCAGAATCGGAAGACGGCGATACGGCGGTTTAAAATCGACTGTCTTGTCGCCGATGGTGACTTGAGTCTTGCCGTGAAGTTTGATGGCTATTTTCTCAAGCATCTTCTCGATAAACTCCATCATCCAGATGTAGTCCTTATAGGCCACATAGATTTCCATGCAGGTGAACTCCGGGTTGTGAGTCTTGTCCATTCCCTCGTTGCGGAAGTCCTTTGCGAACTCATACACTCCCGTGTAACCACCGACAATCAACCTCTTAAGGTACAACTCGTTGGCAATTCTCAGATAGAGAGGGATGTCGAGCGCGTTGTGATGGGTGATGAACGGACGCGCAGTAGCACCGCCCGGAATGCCCTGGAGGATAGGGGTCTCAACCTCAAGGCAACCGGCCGCATTGAAGTACTCGCGCATCGTCGCTATTATCTGACTCCTCTTGATGAAGACCTCGCGCACCTGCGGATTCACGATGAGGTCGACATACCTCTGTCTATACTTGAGCTCCGGATCCGAGAACGCGTCGAAAACCTCGCCGTCCTTCTCTTTCACAATAGGGAGCACCCTCAGGGACTTGCTCAAGAGCGTAAGTTCCCTGGCGTGGATGGAGAGCTGGCCTGTCTGGGTGATGAAGGCATATCCCTTGATTCCTATGATGTCGCCGATGTCGAGGAGCTTCTTGAAGACCGTGTTGTACATCGTCTTGTCCTCGCCTGGACAAATCTCGTCACGTTTTACATACACCTGAATCCTGCCAGTCTCGTCCTGCAGTTCAATGAACGACGCCGCGCCCATAATCCTGCGGGTCATTATTCGTCCGGCAATGCAGACATCGGAAAAATTGCCTTTCTCGGCATCATAGCCCTCCTTTATCTCCCGTGTTGTCGCATTGACCGGATAGAGCGGAGCCGGATAAGGCTCGATTCCGAGTTCGCGAAGTTTCCCTAACGCATCGCGGCGCTGCTGTTCCTGTTCGTTGAATTCCTGTGTAATCATATCTCTTCGTTTATATATTTCAATCTCACCACACGACGACGTCACTTCCGAGACCCCGCCAAATCGTACAAAATTACGACATTTATTCTTAATTCTGAAACTATTTGAGTATCTTTGTGACAATGGAAAAGAAATGGGTAATACGCAAGAGCGCCGATGAATCAAAGGTGCGGGAGCTTTCTTCTGAACTCGGAATAGACCCGGTTTTGGCCGAACTATTGGTTCAGAGGGGCGTGAATACGTTTGAAGAAGCGCGTGCCTTTTTCCGTCCGTCGCTCGAAAGGCTGCACGACCCGTTCCTGATGAAGGATATGGACAAGGCGGTAGAGCGTGTCGAACGGGCGCTGGACGGTGGGGAAAAGATTCTCGTCTACGGAGATTATGACGTTGACGGGACCACTGCCGTATCTCTGGTATATTCATTCCTGTCAAGGCTGACTTCAAACGTAGGTTCGTATATTCCGGACCGTTATGACGAAGGATATGGCGTGTCCACGAAAGGAATAGATTGGGCCGTGAAGAATGGATATTCTCTTATCATAACGCTCGACTGCGGAATCAAAGCCATAGAGAGAGTGAGGTATGCTGCGGAGAAAGGCATCGATATGATTATATGCGATCACCATCTCCCTGAAAACGAACTCCCAGCCGCAGTGGCGGTGCTCGACCCCAAGAGAGAGGATTGCCACTACCCTTTCGACGACCTTTCAGGCTGCGGAGTCGGCTTCAAACTCGTACAGGCCTACGCACAGTCACACGGCATAGCGTCCGAATCTCTGGAGCCCCTGCTTGATCTGCTTGCGGTGAGCATCGCGTCCGATCTCGTATCCGTGACCGGAGAAAACAGGATTCTTGCGCACTTCGGGCTCAAAAGGCTGAATGAGGATCCATGCAAGGGTCTCAAGGCAATGATATCGCTTTCCGGGCTGGAGCCTGGACACCTCACGATTGACGACATCGTATTCAAGATCGGGCCGAGAATCAACGCGGCCGGACGAATGGAATCCGGAGGAGTGGCGGTGAAACTGCTCACTGCGACGGACGACAAGACAGCTGTCGAGGCGGCAGAGGAAATCAACCGCTACAACACTCAGCGCAAGGACATAGACAGGCAGAACACCCAAGAGGCTTTGGATATGGTCAAGAACGGGAAATGTCTCTCGTTTGGCAACGCGACCATCGTCTACAACCCGTCATGGCACAAAGGCGTGGTCGGAATCGTGGCATCAAGGCTTGTGGAGGCGTTCTTCAAACCGACCATCGTACTGACCAAAGCCAATGGTTTCGTTAGCGGCTCAGCAAGGAGTGTCCCAGGATTCGACCTCTACGAGGCCATCGAGAGTTGCTCGGACCTTCTGGAGAATTTTGGAGGTCACCTCTACGCCGCCGGAATGACACTGCGGGAGGAGAACCTGCCGGCGTTCTGCGAGCGAATCGAGAAATTCATCACGGGAAAGATTATCCCACAGATGCAGGTGCCGGTGGTGAACATTGACGCAAAGATAAGCTTCGCGCAGATTACACCGAAGTTCCTGCGCATACTCAAGCAGTTCCAACCGTTCGGACCGGAGAACGCTACACCGGTATTCTTCACCGAGAACATCTACGACAACGGCAATGGACGCAAGGTCGGAGCTGAGGGAGGGCATCTGAAACTCGAACTCATCGAGGAGAACAATCCTGGCCGCCACATATCCGCCATAGGCTTCAACATGTCCGGAGCTTTTGATTACATCAAGGCCGGCAATCCGTTTGACATCTGCTATTCCATCGTGGAGAACTACTACCGGGGCAATTCCAATATGCAGCTGCGTATACGTGATATCCGTGAGCGTGACGATGTCATTTGAATATCTTTTTGGGCTAGATTCCTTTTCTCATCGGTCGTGTACGCCCAGTACACTCCCTCTTCGAAAAGAAATCTATCCTCAAAAACCTTATTCAAATGGCTCTGATTGATTTCGGGGTGCTATTTCCTTTTCTCATCGGTCACATACTCCAGTATGCTCCTTTTCGAAAAGAAATCTATCCTCAAAAATCTTATTCAAATGTCCCGGCAATCCTATTCATAAACACTACAATTCGCTCCCTACATTCAACGCTGAGAGGCCGATGCGGAATAGGGAGATGGAGGGCAAGGCGCAGCGTGAAGACAAAACCGCAGCAACCTCACGGTTGTGAGGATTTTGGCAAACGATGCAACGCGGCCATCTGCTCCCTATTCTGCATCGGCTGAGGGTTCGATATGAAGAGAAATCTGAGTCTGCGCCCCCAACTTCCCCCTAATAGCCCGCTCCACCTCAGTGGAAATCTCGTGTGCGCGAAAAATCGAAATCTGAGGATCCACAACAATATGGGCCTCCATTATGACCGATGTTCCGTTGCGTCTGGTCTTGAGCCCATGGGCGCTCTTCACTCCGTCAACGGAAACAATTGTCTCCATAATGCTCCTTTCAACATCCTCAGGCAAGGACACGTCAAGAAGTTCTTGAAGGGACGGCACCGCCATCTTCACCGCAACAACGACAATCATCACCCCAATCACACAAGAGGCAATCGGGTCGAGGACCGTCCATTTTTGTCCAAGAACAATCGCGCATCCGATGGCAAGAAGAGAACCGACTGAAGAAAGCGCATCCGAACGATGATGCCAGGCATTTGCAACCGTCACCGGGCTGTCCACTTCCTTGCCGACTTTTACCGTGACCTGATAGAGAATCTCTTTCGCAACCACTGACACTGCAGCCGCGGCAAGGGCAATCCAGCCCGGCTTCGGAAGGACGTTGCCCTCAATCACGGAACGTACGCTCGCCACACCTCCGGCAACCAACTTAGCGGCCACCGCCATAAGAATCAGGCTGACAATCACAGTGGCCAACGTCTCAAACTTTCCATGTCCGAATTCATGCTCCCGATCCCTGGCCTTCGAGGATATGCGTATGAACACCAATACTACGATATCGCTCATGAGATCGGAGAGCGAATGCACGCCGTCGGCAATCATGGCGGCACTATGCCCGAACACACCAGCAAGAATCTTCAATGCCGTGAGCACCAAGTTCACAAACGAACCCCATAGCGTAACTCTGGTGACGCGGGTCTCTCTTTCCGCAGCCTGAGGATCAAGAGGTTGCGGTGCCCCCTTGAGGCAGTTGTCGTTTGATTGGAAGATCATATCTGAACAAAATGTTACTCGCAGTCTATCTCCGCAAAGAACTCCGCCCTGTGATAGTCAGGGGACGGAGTGGAAATCGGCGCCCAAGTTATGTAGTGCGGGGTGGAAAGCGCATCGCCGCATTTGTAGAAATTGCCCTTGAGACGGGCGCAATGCCAGGTCTTGAGTTCTCCGCAGAAAAGGGCTGACGCCGGAATCGCGATGCGGAGAGTCCAGGCATTGTCTCCCTTGATTTCCTCAAATGGCTTTCTGCCATAGGTTGAGGACGTCAGAACGCTGTCGAGGACTGACTTGGGAGCGTGAACGGGGTCAAATCGACCGGTGCGGCGCGACATGCAGAGCGTCCCGATGGCGTTCCACTCAAAGTTGTAGTAGTGCCCGTCGCCCTCAGGCTGCACGAAGAACTCGACACAACTGTCCCTATAGACATCGTTCCCGTCCGTCATCTCAAGGGCCGCGGTGCATTTTTCGCGGACGTTGTATTCGAGAAACAGGAACTCGTCATTGTGGAAAATCCGAAAAGAAACTTCCGGTTTATAGGGATATTCCTCCGCCCAATTCAGGCAGTCGAGGTGATTTTCTGGAATATTCGCGAATGCGTTGGCATCGGACAGGACTGAATGTACGGATTCTCCGACTCTCAGGCGCGGAACTGTAAGCTTGGCCATTTGTTTTGCAGTTATGGTTTGTGGCACAAATATAAGACAAAAAATCCGGCCTGGAGTTATTCGGGTCGGATTTTATCGGATTTTGAGTCCGCACGGAGATTCTCCGTTCAAACAGTTCCTGTCGTAATGTAAAGAAAACCGGCAATGCGGACGCAAGCAAATGGAAGACTATTCGATAGTGAAAGCATTCCACATATTGATATTGCCTTCAGTCTTCATATACTTACCATCAGCAGGCTTACCAGTTGCCGTATAGTCAACACCGGCAATAGTAATCTTCAAAGTGTAGTCTGCTACCTGCGCTGTCTCCCAATCAGCAAACCCGGAAAGCTGGAATGTAGGATAAGAGAAAGGATTGTCTCCAAGTTCAAGACCACCATCAGGGAAGGTCAGCTCAATCGTTTTTCCATAAGTGCCGGAAATTTCTCCTGTTTCCAGATTTATAACCGCATTTGAAACCGCAATGTCAACAGTTGATGTAATTGTGAGCTTTGTTACCTTGTCTGTCGCTGCAAATTCCTTGCTTTTAAATGTTGGGAAAGGGATAGTGATATTCAAATACGGAGACTTGAATTTGCCGAAAGACAGAGCCTCCGCCGTGTACTCTGAAAGAGGCTCGGCAAGTTTTGCATACGCAAACAGATATTTCTTATCTGCAGAAGAAAGACCTTTCTTGTATTCCTGAATATTATTGTCAGGAAGTGCAATGGCCGTATAATCACTATTTCCTGCAGCATAAGGAGTGTAGGCATAAACATGGTGCTCTCCCTGCTTGAAACCGGCCTGTTCACCAACAGCTTTGAATGTCGTTGTAAGCACAGGGTCACCATAGATATACATTCCTGGAACATACTGGCTTTCTTCCAATTTGGAGAATTCAACAGGCGCATACTGGAGGTTTGACTGTGTCACTCCATCTGAAGTTACAAATATTCCGAGCAAATCCTCTTCAACCCAACCTTGACTTCCATGTGCATAAGTGTCGTACGTTCCACCCAAAGTCAATGGGCCCACTACCGGAAAATCAACGACCTCTGGAGTCTTTTCGCAGCTTGCTGCGCCAAATGCCACGAGGGCGGCGCAAAGAAAATAAGATAACCTTTTCATTTGTCTGAAAAATTTAGAATTAAACATAAAACCACTAATATTTTGAAAATCTGTCATCTATACGTCATCTTCATCAAATATATCCGTCAGTATTCGCCCTCGTAGTTAGTCGCCCAGACCACCGACTTTATATCACCGAAACCGGAGAGTTCGTCAATCTTCACATCGGCGGAGAAACCCTCGAACAGACGCACCATCTTCGGGGAACTGACGTCGACTATGCCTATCTTTCCTCCCTCCTGGGCGAGGGCAAGGCGGAAATTCGGGACCTTGCTATTGGCTCCGTAGTTGGAAAACGGGCAGTCTACGGGACTCGGGCATATGCCGGTGATGCGGGAAGAGGCGGTGTAGAGAAGTTTGTGCTCGCGGGCGTCCATGCTGTAGACATAGAGATTGCGGTCGCCATCGGTGAAGTAGAAGTAAGGATTCTTCGTGAAGTTCGTGGACATCAGTACAATAGAGTTTGCCTTCAGGATGGATGCCCCAGAGAAAGGTGTGTGGGTGTTTGCCGTAATCGTATGGCTGCGGGAGCCCATAGGGTGCACCGTGAACTCGTAGACGTGGTAGTCGCCCGTTCCCCCGTAGTCCAGCAGGGCTACGTAGGTCGGATAGAAGTCCAATGCCTTGGTGTCCGGATCGGTCTCTACAACTTCGTAGGCTCCGAGAGCAAGGCATTTAGTGCCGGAGCCGAGATTGTCGACCTTGGGAACCGAAGGGTCAAACTCGCCGCCGGCATCATAATAACTGAAGTAGACGACCTTGGGACTGTAAGAATCATAACTGTCGCCGTAGTTTCCCTTCACGAAGGCTAGAAAACGGGAGCTCAGTTCATCGTACATCAGGACATTCTCCTCATCTGCGGCCCAATAGGTGACATTGTGAAACGGAGCCACAGCGCCTATGCGCACCTCTCGGTCAAAATTGTATGGCATGGAAGAGTATGTATTGTAGTAGGGAATCTCGGTGTAACCACCCGTTATCGGCATACAGCGCAGGTAGACGTTGCCCTCGGCCGAGAAAATCAGGTAGTAGGAATGTTTCCAGGCAAAGGCACTGAGCGTAAGATCCGGTTCCGGCTCGGAGCCATTCTCAAACTCATCGCGCAGCCACTTGTCTTTCTGAAGAGTGTTGCCGTCAATGGTGACGGTGCCGCTAGACTGATTCACGATGACCTTCGGAAGTCCGGAGATATATGATCCGGAGATTGAGCCGAGGACATAGTAGTAGTTAAGGGACTTCGGACCTGTACCAAGCCCCCCTTCGATATCCTTCTCAAGAGAGGAATAGACATGGTTGGTGAGCGGGGAAATGACCGACAGGCAAGAATTGTCGTCCTTGTCGGCACTCAGGACCATCCAGCCCCAACCCACCGCGCTTTTAGCGTTTATCGGGTAGGTTCCGCTGAGGTAGGTCTCGCCGGTACTGCGGTTCCTGACCTTCAGAATCAGGGAATAGCCGCCGCTCCTATCGAAACTGTATTTCAGTTTATATCCTGTCCCCACGCATTCCTCACCTATGTACCAGCTGATTTCAAAGGCATTGTCAATCTCCGAATCACTCGAGAAAGGTTCAGAAAACTCGACCGGAGCCGTGATCTCGACATTCTCGCCAGAGGTGAATGTGAAGCCCTCAAGGACGGTCTTGAACGTGACCTCGTTTGTCTGTGCGTAGTCGTAGCTACCCTTGTCGGTCATGCAGGAGACCGCAAAGACTACTACAAAAAAGAGAGAGAGGTATTTCTTTATATTCATGTCGCGTTATCTAATCAGTCAGGGATTGTGTCGTAGAGAGGAGTGGTAACGTCGGTGTCATAATATCTGTAATTGCCCTCGTTCCATTGTTGTTTCCACCAGGCCTTGAATTTCAGGGCCTCTTCCTTGAATGTGATGTCCGTGTAGCCGTTGAGATTCTTGAGGAAATGACCGAGATAGATGTTGAAGACACGAAACTTGATGTCGGAATAGCTTCCGAGAGCCTTCGTCGTTGCCCACCACTGCGGTTTCAAGGAACTGAGGTCATCCTTTACGCTTATCGTGACCGTTGTGTATGCCGATGGAGCCACGACATGCCCCCCGTCAGCGGAAACCATCCGCACAACGATTTTGTAGTCCGTGGCGAGGAGTTTCTCTCGGCGCATTACCGTAATATGAAACTTGCCCTCGGCCTCCCCCGCCTTGAAGATCTGCTGCGGCTGGAGCACATAGTCGGCAGGAACGGCTGTAGTTCCGTCTGCGACAATCTCTGTCGTGAAACTGAAGTCGTCTTCCGGAAGAAAGCCCCAGAGCCGGACATCAACAGGGATGCTATACTCAGTCTCTCTGGTGGTCTCCCCCGCCGCGAAATTATACTCAGCCGCGACCACATCATTCGCGTCAGGCTTAAAATGCACATAATTCTCGCCGCTATAGGTCTTGAGCGTGTCCTCCTTGCAGCCGACAAACGCAGCGGCACCGAATGCGAACAATATCGATATTCTTTGTATACTATTCATAATAATTTCATTTTTGATAGAGACCACCATCTGTCGCAAAGCGAGTGGAGTTAAACAGGCATACGCCCATTCTGATGGAGGTGTGTTTCCATTAGAATGGACTTTCGGACGTCGGAATCGGGAAAACATATGCAGCGGAGGCATCCTTCTGCGCTCCAGGGTGCGACGAACTCGGCAATTCCTTATAATTCAAACGTTTATACATATAAAACATATTTCCCTCACACAAGAAATCCTTTCTCGCGTCCAACACAATCTCGTCCATCAACTGCTCCGGGGTGGTGACGGTCAAGGACAGCGAACGTTCCGCACCACGAGCCTTACGGACAGTCTCAAGATATGAGATCCCCTCGGAAACCTTCCCCTCCGATGCGGCAATCTCGGCCAAGATGTAGCAGATTTCACTCATGCGCATGATTGGAATCATAGGATTCTCGATTGCAGACACTTCAGGCTCGGTGGAAACACTGTACTTGAGTGTATACCACGAAGTATTGGACGAGTTGGTCTTCGCGAGCGTGTAATTCATGCGCCAGTCCTTGTAGAGACCAGTGTTATCGCTTGCAAAGAGAGCGTCGATGTTGGCAAGAGGGTATTTCACATTGTTGTCGGAGCCGAAGAGCGAGGCATCGTAATCAGTTGCAAGAGTACGATAGTAGGCGCCGAAAAGTACGTCATCGGAGAGTTTTGTATAGCGTGAGTCTTTTTGGCACACGACATTGTCCTGCGAGGTGAACCCGACCCATTTTCTAGTGCGGTAGAAGTCGTCATAGACCTCGTATGCCGCAGCTTTGGCATTGGGGTAGAAACCAGAGCCGCCGTAAAGACAGACGCGTGCCTTCAGTGCCATCAGAGCCATGTAATTCATCCTCCACCCGCGATACCAGAAGAACTGCCCCATATCATCGATGTAAATCTTGCTGTCGAAGCGATAGCGGGCGTTCATTTCAGTGGTAGGCTCCGTCATCTTGCTGGCATACATTGCCTCGGGATGCGTCTCGACGTCGAATTTCCTAAGAACCGGCTCTGCCAGGGAAATATCGCGCAGCACCTTATTAATCACGGACTTAACGGATAGTTTTTCTCCTATAGAGGAAGAAAATTCCTCTCTATAGGGAATATAGGTCCCGGACGGGTTGGTCGCCGGGGCAGGAGCAAAGAGGCGCAGAAGGTCAAAATGCAGCATCGCACGCAGGGCGTATGCCTCGGCCTTTATGAGCCCGCGCTCGTCCTCACCATATGCAAATTCGCGGACATCTATTACATCTATATGTTCGATTATCTTGTTCAAGTTAGCAATCACCGAGTAGGAGGTTTCCCAAATCGAGGTGATAATCGGACGTGTGGTCGATGAGTTATAAACGAAGTCCGCCCCATCCTTGCATATCTGCGCAGCATTCGAGCCTTGGGCGGAGTCGTCGGTGAGGTATTCCTGGGCAACAGAACTGAGCAGTCCCCAACTGAGGTTTCGCCCGTAGAGGTCTGTGCTTCCGAGTTTCAGGTAGACACCATTAAGAGAGTTGCGGCAGCCGTAGCCTGTCTTGAAGAGGTCGTCCTCGTCAACCGCGTTGGATGGAGTCACGTTCAACCAGTCGCACGAAAGGGCTAGAACGGCAGTTGTGAAAATGAGCAGTGCTCTTGAATACATCCTTTTCATATAGCCTCCTTCTTACTTAAAATGAAATGTTCATTGAAAAACTGAACGAACGGGAATATGGATACGAAAGTCCACGTTCACGGCGTATCGAAGACAGGTAGAAGATATCGTTTGCAACGATGGAGAGTCGGCACATTCCGATATGTGCCTTGCGCAAGAGTTCTGGCTTGAAGTCATAGCTCAGGGTTATGGAGCTGAACTGCAATGTATTGTCCTTCTGAACGAAGCGCGAAGTGGCGCCTGTGGTGACATTTCTGTCCCGGATGTCCTTCATGGTGGTGATGTCCCCAGGCTTCTGCCAGCGTTCAAGAAGGACTCGGCGGTCAACGTTTTCCTTCGCGAGATTCACGTTCTCCACATAATCAACGAGCGTGCTGTTGTAAGCGTCGCCGCCAAAATGGTAGAGGAATGAGGTGAATATGGACCATTGCCGCCATGCCGCCGTGAGACCGAAGGAACCCTGGCCCTTCGGGGCGGTGTCGCCGATTACCTGCCAGTCCTCCGCCGCCCATTTGTCGGTAACCTCGCCGTTGGGCTTGAGAAAGATTTCCTTTCCGTTGGAGGGGCTGATTCCGAGGGACTTCATACCGGCGATTGCGGTCATCGAGGCACCCTCGTAGTACTTTAGGTAGGGCTTCGAGTATTGGCTGTCGGAAGTCGTCGCAGGATTGTAATTTTTGAAGATTTCCTCAACTTTCCTATTATAGGCCTGCATGGCCTCTGAAATCTCGACGACTGTGTTGCGGTTTCTGGCGAAGTTTCCGAAGACTGATAGCAACCAGTCACGATCCTGGTAGATGCGGACACGGAGATCAAGTTCGATTCCGTTGTTCTTCACAACGCCCATATTCTCCTTATGCGACGAGAACCCGGTGGAGGAGGCAAGCGCAAAGTCGGTGATGAGATCCACAGTGCGCTGGCTATAGGCTGAGACCTTGAGGTGTACCCTGTCCTTCCACAGTCCGAGCTCTCCGCCATAATCAAGCTGGTAGGTACGTTCCCAATTCAGGTCAGGATTGCCCATCTGCGAGAGAAAAACGCCATAGCCGGTCGGAAACCATGAGCTTGTGTCAAGGTTGTAGAGGTTTCGGGCGGCATACTGCGAAAAGTTCGTCTTTCCCGTGAGTCCATAGGATGCCCTGAATTTGAGAGTGGAAATCATGTGGTTTTTCTTGAGGAAGTCGTAGTTATGGATGTTGATGCCGGCTCCGGTTGCCCAGAACATCGACCATCTGCGATTGGAGCCGAACTCGGAGGAGCCGTCGAGACGTCCCGTGAGGTCGGCGAAGTAGATGTCGTTCCAGGTATAGTTACCCGTGAGCAGGAAGCCAACGAGCCTTGTGCGGCTGTCGCTCACATACGGTTTGCCGACAATCTGCGAGGCGTAGTTGGTCGAAGTGAGGTCACCACCAGGAAATCCCTGATAAGAAGCGGACTCGGTCTCGTACTTGGTCGTGCGGATGTTGGTCGAGAGGTTCAGGTTCAGATTATGCCCCTTGATACTGGCATTGTACATCAGCTGGAGCGTACCGTCGAGCTTGTTGCTATCCCCTGAAGTCGTGCTCTTATCTCCGTTGAGCGCGAGATTTCCCGTACCGTAGGACGATGAGGCCGGATCCTTGTAAGTCTCAGAACTATTGCGTTTTATGGTAGCCGACATCTGAAGCCGCAGGCGCAGTCCCTTGATTATATCCCAGTTGACCAGAAGGTTGTCTATAATCTCGTTATACTCCGACTTGCTGTAGCTCCGATAGTTGTTGATTTCGTACAGAGGGTTCACAAGTGAGCCGGAATAGCCGTCGATGCTTTCGAGCCGACGCAGATAGTTCCCGTCATCGTCATACACCCTCATATAGGGCTGAAGATGGGAGTAGTCACTGAACGAGTTGAAAGGAAGGTCGGAACTGCCGCTGAACGAGAATGTTGCCTTGTTCTTAATCTGGAATTTGCCTATGCGGTAGTCGACGTAGAATCCGGCATCGGTGACGTTCCTCGACGAATGCCTCATGACGCCATTGTTTCCAGAATAGTTAAGTTCTATTCCCCAGCGCACATCGTTCTCTCCGCCGTCGATGTAGATCGCGTGTCTCTGGTTGAACGAGTTGCGCAGTCCGAGCGCAAGCCAATAGGTGTCCACGCCACGGATGATGTTATTCATCCTCTGATAGTATCCGTCCGTGTAGGAATCCACCCAAGGTGTCGAGCTGTCGTAGAGTCCGGCAAGCCTCTCTGCCTCAAGTTTCTCGCTCGCGTTCATAAGGTTGTATGACGACAGGTCAGGAACCTCAAGGGTGAGTGTTGTGTTGTACTGAAGCCGGAGTTGACCTGCCTGTGGGGAACGGAGTTCGACGACAATGACTCCGTTTGCAGCCCGTGAACCATAGAGTGCCGTGGCAGCCGCGTCCTTGAGAATGTTGACGCTATGGATACGAGTAGGGTCGAGGTCGAAGATTTTCTGGACGTCTACCTCAAATCCGTCGAGTATAAATATCGGGAGGTTAGCGCTTCCGCTGAGTGACTGCTTGGATATGTCCGAAGCATCAAGCGAAGATACGCTGGTCTGTCCGCGCAAGGTCACGTCGGGGACGGAGTTCGGGTTGGAGCCTGCGCTTATGTTCTCCTTTATTCGGAAAGAAGGAACGAATGTTTGGATTGCCGATATGAAATTGTTCGGATTGACCTTTATGAGCTCATCTTTTTTGATTTTCGTGGTATTTCCAGAAAATCCTTCCTTACGGATTGGAGCATATCCCGTAACTATGACATCATCCAGACTTTCCTTTGCCTCAACAAGTGCCACGTCCAACTTCGCGTGCTGGTTGATCTTCACACGCTTGGTCTCATATCCGAGACAAGAGAACTCGAGAGTTCCGCCTTTTTCCGGACGCTTGAGCGAATAGTAGCCGTTGTCATCTGTCATCGCTCCGTAGGTATAGCCCTGAAACAGGACAAACACCCCCGGGAGCGGTTCTCCGGTCATTTTATCAGTGACCCGGCCTGCTACGAATTCTGCCCCCCCCTGGACTCCCTGCGCTGCCAATCCTGCCGCGTAAAGAAGCGTCAGAGTCGCCACAATGGCAAAGGAAACAGCACGTTTTTTCAAATTAAGGACACTCATACACGTACACTACTACATGCGGACAAGGCGTCGCCATATTCCGCAAAGATTTACAAAAATAGACAATCGGGGACATTACGGCAATCCCCAAATGTAGGTATATTATCAACGCAATATGTCCAATATCCCCTCGTTCCTGATTATCACCATGCCGTGACGGTCGGAGGTTATCCCCTCTTTCAGTCTGTAAGTGTAGACCGGTCTGCTTCCGTCCATTTCTGTCGGAAGATAGAGATATGATATGTTGCCGCAATGTTTCTTCAGTTCCTCTCCGGCCTCGATGATGTGGGTCGAGATGAGAAAGATGCTTCCCTTTATCTCGGAGAATGCCTCGGTGACAGCAACTGTGGCGTCAAAGGCGTCTTTGACGTTGGTCCCGCGAAACAGTTCGTCGAAAATCACGACTGTATGCGGGTAGCGGCGGACGGTCTGTGCAACCTTTCGCAGACGCCGGACCTCAGCATAGAAGTGACTGTAGCCCCGGTTCAGAGCATCCGGAAGATTGATTGTCGTGAAAAGGCCGTCGCGCACGGAAAAGCGCATAGACTTGGCAGGGACCGGAAATCCGAGATGTGCGAGGAAGACAGCGATGCCGAGAGTCTTCATGAAGGTTGACTTGCCGGCCATGTTCGCGCCAGTGAGGAAGATCACATTGCAGTCGCCGGTGACATTCAGGTCATTGGATACAGGATGGGCCAAAGCCGGATGGAACACACCCTTGAGTTCCAACACATTGTCCTCCTTAGGCAAAGCCTCTGCTGAAACGAATCCCCTTGAGGAAGCTGTTCCTGCCACAGATATGTAGACGTCAAGAAGATAGACAAAATCCAAAAGCAGACGCACTTTGTCATGGTGCCTGTACCTCAATGTTCCGTCAATGTCGGACGCCTCCGCAACCGTCAGTTTTTTCTTGCCGGCGAGCGCTCGCACAGCCGAAAAATCGGGATCAGCGATTGTCTTTCGCGCCTCCCCAAGTTCCGGGAACAGACTTTCAAGCTCTCCGGTCGCAGAAAGCCCGGACATGAACACGTCAAGAAGTCCGAAAATCCTCACAGTCGCACCGATTCCAGTAACCATCTGCTCCAATTGGCTGTCTTTCCGGACAATGCGCTCGAGAGACTTCAGGAACGGATGCTTCTCACCGGAGAGCATTGTGCGTTCGTCCGTCACCGCAAGATACTGTTCAGATGCATCAAGAAGTGCCTTCGGAAAAGGAAACGTTATCCTATTTTCGCGAAACCACGCAATCACGGATGAGCGGCGGGAAATGAGCCCCACATTATCAAGAGGATTAGCGAACATTTCCTCAAGCATGCGTGAGCCTCCCCTCGTCCGCGTCGAATCGTATATGGCGAAAATCGACGTCTTCTTGTTGCGGGAAAATATCCCGAGGTCTTCAAGTGTTTGCTTGTCTATTATAAAGCTCATATATCCAAATAGTTATATATTTCCGACTTCTGCATTCCAGTTCTAAAGACGCTCGCCATCATCGGTCGGAACGTCGCTTCCCTTCAATATATCGAGGATATGTTCGTTGCGGATGATGGTCATTCCGTGGCGGTCGGAGGATATGCCGTCATGAAGCTTGTAATGGTAAACAAGGCGGCCATCTTCCATCTCGGACGGAAGACAGCGGAAGCGGACGTTGCCGCAGTTTTCCTCAAGGGCAGAAGCCACTTCGACAATATGGGTCGAGATTATGTAGAGACAGCCATTGTGACTCGCAAAGGCCTGCGTCACCGCAAGAGTGGCGTCATAGGCGTCCTTCACGTTCGTGCCCTTGAAAAGTTCGTCGAAAACGACGAAAAGTCGCTTCCCCTCACCGACTTTTTCAGCTATACCCTTAACGCGCAGCACTTCCGCATAGAAGTGGCTGTAACCGAGACTGATGTTGTCCGAAACATTGATTGAGGTAACGAGTCCGTCCATAGGAGTGAAGCGCATCGCGGTCGCAGGAACGGGAAAACCCATTTGTGCCAGATAAAGGGCAATCGCCACTGATTTCATAAACGTAGATTTTCCCGCCATGTTCACCCCTGTGAGGAAAAAGACGTTTGAACGGCTATCCATTCGGATATCATTGGGAACCGCAGACTTGAGTACCGGATGATGAACATTCTCAATCTCTATGAAACTGTCCTTGGAATCCACGGCCTCGGCGGTACAGAACCCCCGGTCGGCCGCGACTGAAGAGACTGAAATCCAGACATCCATATCATATAGCAGTTCCATCATCTCTCCAATCTGTGCACGCTTTCCTACCCTAAGCCTACGGTCAAGCGAAACGGCCTTTTTGAAAGAAAGTTCTCCAGAACAGACTGTCTCAAGTTCTCGGACAAATGCTTCCGGGAATGCCTTCCTGAACTCTCCGATTTCCTCTGTAACCGGGCAGCCTTCTGCGGGAAGCGATGACAGCAGCTTGTCAGTACGGACAATCACAGACGACACCGCCGCTATCCCATCAAGCACCTTCTGCCATGAAGGCACTCCGAGTACAATCTGCCTGGCACGGCACAGCAGCATGTCCGCGAGTGCCCCGGCCTTTCCCGACGAAGGACGGAAACCCATATAGAACTCGACGGCCTCGACATCTTCTTCCGTGAGAAACATCTCCGCGCTGCATTCCCGAAACCAACCGACAAGTTCCGCGCGTGCATTTATTTCCGAGGCTAAAGTGAGCGGAGAACGGAACATGGCTTCTAGCCGCTGTCGTCCGCAGCGGGTTCTTGTCCTGTCGAATATGTTGATGATCGAGTCTTTCCTGAACCTCCCGAGAAGATTCAGATCCCCGGCCGTCTGCCTGTCTGTATAAAACTTTTCCTTTGACATAGAGATTGGGTATTACCTGCTTTTCCTGCTGACGATTATGAACGAGCCGAGAAGGAGAAGAATCAGAGGCAATATGGCTCCGAAAGTCCACCTTATCGGTTTCTTCGAGAAACGGTCAATGTGTCTGAGGGCATTGTCCATTCCTGAGGGACGTGGTGCATAAATCGGGAATTCGCCTTCGCTGAGGAAGCGGAACGACTCCATTATTATGCTGTAATTCGCGGCATTTATTCCTTTACGCGACATCATCAGCTCGCCGTTGGCAATCATGTCCGCATTGCCGAGGACAATGATTCTCTGCGACTTTTCTGCGACCTCGCGTTCAAGGGACACGAGTATCGGAGTCCTATTCTGAATCCTTTCGCCACTTTCCGGATTAAAGACAGGGATGTCATTTTCGAAATTTTTGACCTGAAGTTCGTTCCAGACGCGGGTGGTGTCGGTAGAGAGGGAATCCGTGGTCATCACGGCAACGGCATGGAATCCACGGCCGGAAGCCCCTGTCGTGTCTATACCCATAGTGCCAATGCCGACGGTGCAGTTTTTCTTCGCGATGTAAGCGGCATATCCAGGAGATGTCCTTACTGCATCTGGAGCGATGTCAGCGACAATCAGATCAGGTGCATGAGAAGAGCTTTCCTGCACAAGTGTCCCGTCAATGAAACGAAGTCCTAACTGATCCATGATGCATCCGAGCCTTCCCCGGTTATATGGTTTGCCAGCGATGAAGACATTTCCGCCGGAAGCTATGTAGCGACTGATTTCCTCCACCTCCGAAGGGGAGAAGTCAGCCTTGGGGTCGGCTATGAGAAGGATTGAAACATCCTTCGGAACACCGCCTTCAGACAGATTCACCGTATCAACGTCAAAGCCTTGGTTCACAAGCGCATGACGGAAGGTATAGCTGCTCGCAAATGTGAAGTATCCATTGTCCCCGATACCAAACGGATCGCGTTCCCCGTGACCGGTCAAGATTCCGACCTTCGGGACATCGCAGACAAGGCGCTTCATCGCGGCAGTTATCTCCATCTCGCCCGGATGCCGTTCCTGGTCCTCATACATCCTCAGTCGCGAAGAGGAACCATCACCGCGCTCGATTACACGCAGAAAACGATAATCTTCGGTCTTGAGATTTAAACGGGACTCAAAGTCACCGATCTGATCGGGAGTAAGGAAACGCTTGTAGTTTACACGGCATATTTCAGCCATCCTTTTGGCCTTTCCCTCGGCATCAAGCCCCGCGAAACGTTTATTATTCAAAGGATTACTTTCCGACTCATGCCAATAATAGACATATTTCATCCTTATCTCCGGTTTGAATCGGGTGTACCACGAGAAACGGTCCACGTCCCTTGTGTAATTCCTCGGGAGAGCCGTATAGAGATCGTTTCCGAGCAAATTGACATAGGTCGTTATTGTAAGCGGTCCGTCGAGTTTTTTCATCACCTCCTGACTTTCGGCCGTCAGCGTGTTGGACTTTGTCGCCGTTGTGTCCAGATAGAACTTGGCATACGGACGACTGCTGAAGAATCCCACCGCACAGAACACAAGCACCACAACGGAATATTCCCGAAACTTTCTCGAACGGATTTCCGACTTCACCTCATGCCGCTGACGAAGTATGGTGAGGCATAGGAAAAGGCTGACGACGGCAAGGAAATAAATGACGTCTTCGCTACATATCATTCCACGAATAAATGTTCCCGCGCGTCCGGATATTCCAGCCCAATAGGTAATTTCCCTCAGAACCGGTATTTCCTGTCCGACGCCAGTGAGCCAGTTCATTCCGAACAGAACTGCCACAGTCCCTACAGCGGCGATGATTTGGTAGCTCGTGAGGGACGACATGAATATTCCTATGGACGAATATGCCAGAAGAAGGAGATACAGCCCCCAAAAACCGGAAAGAACCGGCCCTATATCTATATGATCTACCGTGACTGTGCAGAAAACTATCTGGATTATTAGGCTCGACATCATCACAAGACCGTATATCGCCATCGACAGGAATTTTCCAAGCACGACTTGGCGTCCCGAAATAGGAGAGGAAAGCAGCAGACGGTCGGTACCATAGGTCTTCTCTCGGTTCATAAGACCCATAGTAAGAAGAGGAATATAGAGATAGAGCCACGCCTGGACGGCAGGGTATATTCCTGACCAAGTGCCGCTGAACAACTGCGATGTAATTTCCCTCGCAGTGAGCCCGAGTGAAGTAAAACGGATTATGCCTGTGAGTGTCTCAGAGAACTTCAGACCCGTCTGAACGTAGAAAATCACGAGAAGAATCCACGCAATCGGCGAACAGAAAAGCTGCCGAAGTTCATTCTTTGCTATGTTGAAAACTGTTCTCATCTTCTATTTCGATTTTCTACGGATTATTATGAGCAATGACGTGAGGAGCATCAGAAGTGGAAGAATGACGGCCAAAATCCATTTGAGCGCCGGCATCTGCTCTATTCCGACACGCATACTCCAGTCGCTTCCGTTCTTCCTCGGGGTATCCACAGGATATTCTCCGTCACTCATCCAGTGAAAAATCTGGTAGATCAGAGTAAAATTCCCGGATGACACGGTGTAGCGGTCGCGCATGAGCTCGGCGTTGCTGAAGCAGTCTGCGTCTCCGAGCAGGATAATCTTCTGGCTTCTGCAGCCATCAATGGCTCGGGTAAGCATCGCTGCAACCGCACGTGAACCTTCCTTCTCGCCGTCCGCAGAGTCAAGAGTGGCCACGGTGTTGGCAAAGTCCGTCGTCCGGAACTCATTCCACGTATTGCGGGCGCTCAGAAGCATGTGTGCGCAGTCGAAACCGCTGACTCCGTCTGTATTTATGCCGACAGAGCCCGGCATAGTAATCTTGTAGCCGTAGTTTCTCATCTGCGCGAGGGCTGGCATCTCGCTGAAGGCAGCCTTCGCGACATCGGCCAGAATCAAATCCTGCCTGCTGTCTCCCGGAGGAACGGCAAGGCGTCCGTCGAGAAAACGCGCACCGAAAATCGCGGCGATATCGTTGGCATTTGCCTGGCGTCCCGGCTCTGCAGCAAGGATGAGGTTGCCGCCACGGTCAATATATCTGCGTATTTCAGCCACTTCTTCCTCCGACATCCGCTCCCTCGGATCAGCAATTATCAGTATTCTGATGCTGTCAGGAATTGTCCTCCCTCCGTCAAGGGATATGTTTACCGCGTCGAAGCCATTGTTCATCAGAGAATGACGGAAGCTTCGCGACGCCGCAAAAGCATTATAGTCAGCGTCACCATCACGACGGATGTCCCTTTCACCATGACCTGTAAGGAAGCCCACAGGCACGGAACCCCACACGAGTCTCTTGAACGCAGCAGTGATTTCTTTCTCTCCCGGTTGGCGTTGTGAATCGTCAAAATAACGAAGGAAGGTTGTGCGGCCGTCAGCAAGCCTTATCTGACGTACGGTCTTGTATCCCTCTCCGCTCAAATCAACAAGGCTCGCAACCTGCTGCGGAGAAAGAAAACGGTCAAAGTCCATCTCGTAGACGTCCGCAATCCTTTCTGCCTTCTGATCGTCTGGAAGTCCGGGAAAACGGCGGCCGGCCGCCTTGCTCCCGGCATTTGCCCAATAGTAAACGGTCTTCAGCCAGATGTCTGGTTTGAAACGAATGTAGGGTTTGAGGTAGGCCCTGTCGTAATTCGTCATCGAAGGGATGCCGAGGTAGAACCCTTCCTCGTCCAGGATGTTGGCGTATGTAGTGATTTCCACCGGTCCCTCGACTGAGTTCATAACCTCACGGCTCGGGATGGTTATGGTCTGACTCTCGGTCTCGGTCACGTCACAAAAACCCATCAACGACGGACGGGAAGAGACAATGCTGACGGCGACGAGCAGTGCGGTCACTCCAGTGTATGAAAGAATCCGGACCGCAGTCCTGCAGCTACGTCTTCGGTTGGATATACGAAGGACAGTAAGGCCAAGGAAGAAAACCGTGACGGCAATGAAATATATGACATCCTCGCTGCACACCAGACCGCTGATGAATGTCTCGCAGCGGCCGTCGATGGAAAGCCACCATGTCAGATCGCGTATCCACGGAGTGTCCTGCCCCACATCTCTCATCTTTGAAAGCACCGCAAGCAGAGCGAATGTCGCGAGGGCGGCCACAACCTGGTAAGAAGTGAGGGACGACATGAATATGCCTATCGCAGAATAGGTACAGAGGAGGAAGAACAATCCGAGCATTCCGCATAGCAAAAGGGGAACATCGGGACTTACGATTGCGTAGCAGCCGTAGCAGACAAAGACAGTGAGAACTGCCATCATTGACAGACCGTAGCCGACCATCGCAAGGAATTTCCCTGCAACCATCTGCAGGTCAGATACCGGCGAGGAATAGAGGAGCTTATATGTTCCGCTTCCAAGGTCGCGGCTTATCATCCCCATTGACACAAGAGGAATAAACAGATAGAGGTAACCCTTCACTTCGAGAAAGAGCCCGAGTTCATCGGAAGTGAAGATGGACTGCGTGAGGAAAGATATATGACGGCCGGCGGCAAGAGTCTCGACGTGCAGCCTGACCACATCGGCAAAAGTCATCCCGCAGAGAACCGTGAAGATTGTCAGCATCACCCATGCCACCGGAGTGCTGAAAATCAACCTAAGTTCGCTCGCAGCAATGCTCAGTGTTACGTTTTTCGTCTTCATGCTACAAGTTCTTACGGCCGGACAACTGTGCGAATATTTCGTTCATCGAAGACTTTTCAAGCTGTATCTCAATGAGTCCCCATCCTTTTACGACACTCTCGCGCACCATTCTTTCCATAGTCTCGCGATCTCCGTCGAACCACACCCTGTAGCGCGGCTCATATTCGGATACACTCTTCACGTCGGTGACTCCAGGAACAGATTTCAGTTCCTCTTCGTCCGGAGCATGCTCAAACCTGAGCATGAACGTGTCAGGCTCAATGTAGTTGTCGAAGTCATCGATTGTTCCGCTGAAGACAAGGGAGCCATGCTCTATCATCATGATGTTGTCACAGATTGCCTGCACCTCTGAAAGGATGTGCGTTGAAATCAGCACCGCACGGTCACGGGCGATGTCTTTTATAAGAGAGCGGATATCAAGAATCTGGTTCGGGTCAAGCCCGTTGGTCGGCTCATCCATCACGACCACCTTCGGGTCATGGATTATTGCCTGAGCAATGCCGACGCGCTGCTGGTAGCCTCCGGAGAGGTTCTTTATCAGCCTCTTGCTGAAATGAGCGATTCCGCAGCGTTCCTTGACGGACTCGAGCGCAACCGGGATCTTAGAAGATTCCATACGGCGCAGCCGAGCCGCATATTTCAGATATTCATCCACCGTAAGGTCACCATAGAGAGGCGGTTTCTGTGGAAGGAATCCTATGTTCTTCTTGGCTTCGACAGGGTTTTCCCGCAGATTTATTCCGTCTATGCGGACTTCTCCGTCAGTCTGGGAGAGAACTCCACAAATGATGTTCATTGTCGTGGACTTTCCGGCACCATTCGACCCGAGAAGCCCAGTGGTTCCAGTCTGTCCGATTTCAAAACTAATGTCACGGATTGCCCACTGCACACTATAACGATGTGACAAATGTTCGACTTTAACGATCGGTTCACTCATTGTTACGCTTATTGAAGTATATAAACATAAATAGATCTCCACCACCATAAGGCATGAACATGCCAGACAGAGCCTACACTTTTCTAACCTTGCCGACAAAACACGTACGACAGGCAACAAAGTTAAAGAATCGTCATTAAAATCGCAATAGAAAATATCGCAGTTTTACACAAATATTATGAACAGGCTATATTAGATTGCAGAGGGCCACAGCGGTCATGGCTTCAACTATGACTGGGGTGCGGAGGGCGAAGCAGGCGTCATGACGCCCCTTTGCCGAGAGTTCTACAAGACGCTTCTGAGCGAAGTCCCATGTAGCCTGCGGTTTGTGTATGGTTGAGGTTGGCTTGAAGGCCACGCGGAAGAGAAGGTCATTGCCGTTGGTGAGTCCGCCGTTGACTCCTCCGGCCCCGTTCTTCGTCAGCTTCCCGTCTTCTCCGAAAGGATCATTGTGCTCGGAACCGCGCATGTCAGAGGCGGTGAAACCATCTCCGAACTCGACACCACGAACCCCGGGGATGGAGAACATCGCGTGGGACACAAGCGACTCGACAGAATCGAAATATGGTTCACCGAGCCCTACAGGAAGCCCATTCACGCGGCACTCCACAACTCCACCGAGAGAGTCCCCATCGGCAACAGCCGTCTCAATAAGGCCCTGCCACAATGACTTGTCGGAAGTTCCTCCGACCTTCACAAGTTCAGCGGAGATCTTAGCATCAGGGACGTGGACAGCCAGGACCTTCTTGGCCACGACACCGGCAGCGACGAGGACGAGAGTCATCCTCCCGGAGAATATGCCGCCGCCGGTAAAAGGAGGGAACTGGCGGGCAGAGATTACGCCATATCTTTGAGGATGAGTCACATAGTCCACATGCCCCGGGCGTGGGACATCGACAAATTCGGCATAGTCTCCCGGACGGATATTCCGGTTTTCAAACTCGATTTTCAACGGGCCTCCGGAAGTCTTTCCGTCAAGAATTCCCGTCAACAATGGGATATCGGATTCGATTCTTGCAGTCGTGCCCTTTGCTCCAGGCTTGCGTCGGGCAATATCTTCGGAGAAATCATCTTCCGAAAGCGACAGCCCCTGTTCCACGCCATCGATTATGACGCCGAGTTTCGGCTCGTGAGAGCCGCCATAAACCGTGATTCTGAATTTTTCTCCGAAACTGTTGTGCATATAATATATTCTATTGAAGGATAATCACTTCACGACCGAGTCCACAAACATCTCAACAAACTCTGGCCAAGACTTGGAAACGCAGCTCTCGTCGTCAATCTCTATCGGAGAGTCCGCACCGAGAGAAGCGACTTTTAGAGCCATCACCATGCGGTGGTCGTGGTGCGAACTGTATTTGCCGCCATTGAGAAGCTTCCCGTTCAGAAGCCTCCACGCGAGTGAATGTCCGGTGATAACAAGCGCATCCGCCGCCTCGTCAATCACAGCCTCGACCCCCATTTTCGTCAGCATCTCAACAATTGCAGCGGCACGGTCGCTCTCCTTGTTACGTAGGCGGCTGACGCCATAGATCCGGCTCTTGCCCTGACAGAATGCAGCAAGAACGGACGCGCACGGGAACAGATCGGGGCAATGTGAGGCATCCGCCTCGAAAGCGAGCAGCGGTGACTGTTGGACGTGGATTTCTCCCTCGTCACCGTCCAGCTGAGTGATGCTTGCTCCGGCAGCCATAAGTATGTCCATTATGGCAATGTCGGCCTGAAGAGAATTGGTGCTGAGCCCGTCGATGCAGGCCTTTCCGAAAACAGAGGCGGCGACCATCACCGGCACAGCCGCGCTCCAGTCTCCCTCGATGTCAAAATCGGCGGCCGTGTATTTCTGTCCGGAGCGGACCTTGAATATCATTTCGGTGCAAAGCGACCAGTCGCCGTCGGACTCCATAAAATCACGCCCTCCGAGCATTTCATTGGAAATCTTGACGCCGAATTTTTTGAGAACTTCGGCTGTCATGAAAGTGTAAGGAATGCTCTTGGGATTCTCGACGAGCAGGGTCATGTTCTTGTCCACGAGCGGCATGGCCATCAGAAGTCCGGAAATCAGCTGCGAGCCGCTCTCGCCGGAGACCTCGGCCTTGAGTTGAGTGAGGTGACCGCTGATATTTATAGGGAGCTTTTCGTCGTTGTCCGTAACTTTGACTCCAAACTCGGTCATTATCCCGTTCACACCGGCAAGGCGACGGCCCGATAGAGTCTTTTCGCCATCTATGCACACCGGCTGTCCGGCGGACAGTTCTGCCGAGAGAGGAATCATAAGCCTTGCAAGCAGTCCGGATTCCCCGACATTGAGTCTTTCGAGTTCAGACAGGCATCCCTCCTTTGCGCCGATTCCCGTTAGCACGAGATTCGTCTCGTCCCCGGCAGTTTCGCGTAGCAACTTGGCTCCGAGGGCCTCGGCGACTCGTAGCGCTGATTCAGAGTCTTCGCATGGGGTGTAGTTGCGCAGGCGTGACGTGCCCTCGGCGAGGGAGGCTGCAATCACGGCTCTTTGGACAAAACTCTTTGATGACGGTGCCACGATGTCGGCGTCGAAGAAAGGCAGGCTTCCATATAGCTTTTCTGACATCTCGGAAGCGATCTGCTGACCGGGAGCGGCCGTTTCTTTTTCGTTGAGAGCGGCGTATGTGAACGGTGCACCTTTTTTGAGGCATTCCATTCTTGATTCCTTGCCTTTCTCGCCCATGCAGAATGCTATGAGCCTGCCTTCGGTGGTCTCAGGAGCCGGTGTCGTGTGCCTGCCGGTCTGCGGAGGAACGAGAACCGACGGGTCGTCGTAGAGAGAAAGGACACGGGCCGCGTCGTCTTCGGAATTTGCTGTCGTGGCAACCTTTACGATATCCGCACCATGATAGACGCATTTTTCGACTACCGCCTTGAGCGCTTCGACGGAATCGGTGCCGTTGAAATCATGAAATGAACGAATAAGAAGCGTGCCATTGTCTGTGCAGGCAGCCTTGATTCTCTTGACGTTTTCCTTGGGAGCCTCGATTTCAAGGTCAGCGTATGAGGCACCGGCCTTGATGGCTGCGACAAGGCGTTTCTCGCAGAGGGAAGCCACCGCCACCGGACTCATCTCAGGATGCTTCTTTGCCGTCTCCGCAATCCGGCATGTCGCCACCAGCGGGATGTCGGCCGTCGAGAAGATCTCGTCTATTTCGTCTTCGTTGATCTCGCAACTGTCAAGCCTTATTTCTGCCATCAGGCATTCGTCAAGAGCAGCCAATAGCTCATCGAAGTTCTTATTCTGAAGTACTGTACAAATCATATTGTTCTATATTTATTTTCACAATTTTGACGGAACCGATCTTGGCAGGGAGGATAAAGTTTATCCTGTCGCCTTCGGCCTTCTTGTCCTTTGACATGGCATCGGACATTTCTTTCAGCGCGTAAGGACATTCAGTCGGGAGGCCAATCGCCTTAAAGTCTCTTTCAAGTCGCGCTCTCAGGCCTTCTTCACAGATGAACGGCAGGCCATCGCTGTCCGTAACCTTGTCGGATAGGGATTCTGCAAGGCGGGCGGCCAAGATGATGCCAACCGCTACAGCCTCACCGTGGGACCATCTTCCGGAGGAGAGCTTCTCTATGGCGTGGGCGAAGGTGTGACCGAGGTTAAGCACTCGGCGAAGGCCATGCTCTTCCGGATCCTGTTCCACTATGGATGCTTTGATTTCCGCAGCCCGCGCAGCGAGATCTCCTATCTCCGGAATTGACCGTCCACCGTCTTTTTCAGACGAGCAGTCCGCATCGAGTTCATTTGCCTTCCAAGCCTTCAGGCGCCCGACAACGTCATTATAGGCATCGGCATCGGCGATGATGAAAGTCTTCAGCAGTTCGGCGACTCCGGAAAGGAAAGCACGTTGCGGAAGTGTCTTCAGCGACTCATTATATATATAGGTAAACTCCGGCTGGCGGATTACCCCAATCATATTTTTATAGGAACGGAAGTTGACGCCGTTTTTTCCACCTATTGCAGCATCGACCTGTGCGAGGAGAGTGGTCGGGACAAAAGCGAAGCGGACACCTCTTTTATATATGGAGGCGACAAAACCTGCCAGATCGGTGGTTATGCCCCCGCCTATGCCAAGAACAAGGACGTTTCGGTCGGCTCCGGCCTCAAGCATATCCCCCACGACAGATTCAACAGTTTCCATTGTCTTGTTCGCCTCAGAAGCATCTATAATGCTTACTCCCAGCAACTTATTGCAGACAGACAGTCCACCTCCCGAATTGGCGTGCCCCCCGCGCAACCTCTCCGACACAGGACTTCCCACCTGCTCCCACACATTGCGGTCACAGACAATCCAAACCGTCCCGAAGTCTTCCAACAACGGGAAAAGCGGATCGAGTCCTTCCGCACGCACTATTCTGCACTTCACTTTTTCGTTCATTTATCTACCTTCCGAAACACAATGATCTTTCTTCCGGAAACCGACCGACAAATTTAGATGCTGTTTTATTCTTTTACAAATATATTTCTATATTTTGCGATGTCACAAGTTTTTTCTACCTTTGCAGTCCTTTCACGGAAGGAGTCTATCGACGCGCAGTTCCGAAAGTTAGCCTATAACGCACAACAGGAATACGCGCACACAGTTGCCCGGATGGCGGAATCGGTAGACGCGCTGGTCTCAAACACCAGTGCCGCAAGGCATGCCGGTTCGATCCCGGCTCCGGGTACAAAACCAAAAGGCTCTGGCAATCAGTAGTTTGCCAGAGCCTCTTTTGTTTATACCGCAATCCCATGTACCGATGCCGTCCTCTAAAAAACGCCAAAATAAGAATGACTTCACCCACAAATTTGTAAATCAGGCAAAAATCATTAAATTTGATGACACCATTCCCGATTTTTCCGATAAATTCGGGAGTGGAGGAATAAATTTAAGTCTGTCTCTGTCATATAATGTTTCGTGAAGTGCGGTAATCTTTCCATTAGCGTATTTTGAGAGTAACGTATATATACAAAAAAGCCCCACGCATTTATTATAAATATCTATTTCGAGAAAATTTGTATCTTTGCGGGTTATTCGGATTTTTTGAAAAAATTTAAAATTTAAGGGATATGTCATTAAGCTTACTTCAGAGCATTGCGGACACGGCGGCAACGGTTTCGGAGATTGTTCCGGCTCCGGTGCAGCAGGAAGTGAAGATGTCTTATTTTGAGTTGGCCAAGGCCGGCGGATGGCTCATGATTGTGCTGCTCCTGCTCTCAATCGTTGCGGTCTACATTTTTGCAAGCAAATGGTGGATGATTCACAAGGCAGGGAAGGTCGAGAAGAATTTTATGAATGAGATCAGGGACCTCATCCATGAGGGAAAGATAAAGTCGGCGGTTTCGCTGTGCCAGAGGTATGACACGCCTTCGGCAAGGCTTGTCGAGAAGGGCATTGAGAGAATCGGAAGGCCGCTTCAAGACATCCAGACAGCCGTCGAGAACATGGGCAGCGTTGAGGTCGCAAGGCTTGAGAAGGGTCTGCCTATGCTGGCGACCATCGCCGGCGGTGCTCCTATGATTGGATTCCTCGGAACGGTGACCGGTATGATTCGCGCATTCTTCAATATGTCCACGGCCGGAAGCAACATCGACATATCGCTTCTCGCCGGAGGTATTTACGAGGCGATGGTAACCACCGTCGGCGGTCTGGTCGTCGGAATCCTCGCATATTTCGCCTACAACTATTTGACCTCCAGGATTTCAGACCTCGTGTTCAAGATGGAATCCGTGACCATCGATTTCATGGATCTCCTACACGAGCCGGCGGAGAGTGGAAAGGAATAGAACTTTGATTTTTAGGGATTTAGAGATATGGCTATAAGAAGAACAACAAAGGTGGACTCTGGATTCTCGATGTCGTCAATGACCGACATCGTGTTCCTGCTGCTCATTTTCTTCCTGGTCACATCGACGCTCATCAATCCCAACGCGCTGAAGCTGCTGCTCCCCAAAAGCACTGGGCAGGTGTCGGCAAAAGCGACGGTGAGCGTGTCGATTGCGGATCACGGCGAAGACGTCTACACCTATCATATCAACGGGAACAAACAGCCTGTGCCTTTCAATGAAGTGGAGGATGACCTGATTGACCTGCTTCAGGGAGAAGAAGACCCGACGTTCTCGATTTATGCGGACGAGACGGTTCCTATCAAGGAAGTGGTGCAGGTGATGAATATTGCAAAGAGAAACCACTATAAGGTCATCATGGCCACCCAACCGGAATAAAATTCCGTTAAAACAACTTTAACGAAATTTTCAGAAATATGGAATTAAAATAATGGAAGAGTACAAACAGGACAGGGAAAAGCAGAGGAAGCTGTCACGTGTGGCCGGGATTGGCCTCACGCTGGTGCTTCACGCCGCTGCTTTGTCCTGCGCGTGCTTTGCCGGAATGACATATCTGGACCCGCCGCCACCGGAGAGAGAGGAGATCTTGATTGACTTCGACGAACCGGAGGTGGAGATAAGGAAGCCGGAAAGAAGATGGAGCCGGACTAGTTTGAAGTCGCCGGAACCGGATAGGACAAGACCGGACGAGATTGTGAAGATGTCAAAGGCACAACTGGAGGGGACAAAACAGAATGTCGCGCAGGAGGCAACAGTGGGACCTGACGGTGATGTGGAGGTGAATGAGCCCAAACGCGAGAAGGAAATAAACAAAAGGGCGCTGTTCCATGCCGCCGACAATCCGGAGGCGAAGGATACTCTTGCGCCACAGACAGCCCGCACGGCAAGCGACGAACTTGAGACAGGACATGCAGGCGGAAACGTCGAGCGCGGAAAAGTTTCCGGTGAGCCGAATGCAAGGCTTGAGGGGCGCAGCGTTGTGGGGCATCTTGCGCGGCCGGCCTACAACATACAGAAGGAAGGCACGGTCGTTGTTAGGATAGCCGTTGATCAGAACGGAAAGGTCATAGAGGCTATTCCTGGATTTGACGGGACCACTGTCACTGACAAGTCATTGTGGAATGCTGCGAGGAATGCTGCGATGTCAGCGAAGTTCTCGAAGACGACGGATGTGACGAAGATAAAACAATACGGGACGATTACATATATATTCAAGTTGACAAAATGATGTCCCTGTAATAAATAAATAAACAGACTGACGCGAGTCAGAGTATAAATTTTTAAACGCCGAAAGGCACAAACTAATGGAGTACAACGAAAAGAGTGGCAACGACCACAGCAGCGAAGGCCGTAGGGAGTACGGCAGCAACGATTCAAGACCTTACAGGTCAGGTTCAGAGAACGGCGGAAGGCGCCGCATCGTCACAAGAAAGAGGGATGACCGTCCGTATATGACATCATCCGACACACCATCATCCTTCGGAGAAAGGAGGGAACACCGCCCTTACGGAGAAAACCGCAGGCCGTATGGCGACAGAAGAAATTTTGGTGATAGGCCGGCAAGACCGTACCGTTCATCAGAAGGCGGCGAAAATGGAGAAAGAAACGAGCGCAGGTCATACGGTGACAGACAGTCATTCGGAGGCAACAGACGCCCGTATGGAGACAGAAAACCATCGTTCGGAGGAAGGCCGGACGGCGAGAGAAGGCCATACAGATCATCATCAGATGGAGAAAATAATTACGGGGAACATCGTTCTTATGGCGATAGGAAACCGTCTTTCAACGGAGACAGGCCATCCGGTGAGCATCGCAGTTTCGGCGAAAACAGGAGACCGTCATACGGCGAGGGAAGAAAACCTTCGTTCGGCGGCGACAGAAAGTCAGGATTCAAGAAGGCTGCTCCGGGAGGAAAACCTGGATTCGGCGGAAAAATGGGAGCAAAAGGCGGAAAGAAGCGTCCGGCACCGAAGCCAATGTTCCGCTCCGAGGATGAGAGCGGAATCGGACAGATGATTGACAGAAGAAAAGCATTCGAGAACGAAAGGCTGTCTGACAACGACAATGTGGCAATTCCGTTCAAGGAGGAGTGCCGTCTGAACAAATACATCGCAAATTCCGGAATATGCTCAAGGCGCGAGGCCGACAACTTCATCCTCGCGGGCTGTGTGACAGTCAACGGAAACGTCGTCACTGAACTCGGAACAAAAATCAACGTCACCAAGGACGATGTCCGCTTCAACGGAGAGAGGCTTCACGGCGAGGAGAAGGTCTACATTGTGATGAACAAGCCGAAGGGATTCGTGACCACGACTTCCGATCCGCACGCCGAGAAGACAGTGATGGAACTTCTCAAGAAGTGTACTGCAAGGGTGTTCCCTGTCGGACGTCTCGACAAAAACACCACCGGAGTGCTGATGTTCACCAACGATGGAGAAATTGCTGAAAGGCTTACGCACCCGGCATACGACAAGAAGAAAATCTATCAGGTTTCGCTTGACAAGGACCTCACTCAGGAGGATTACGACAAGATTATGGCTGGTGTGACACTTTCTGACGGAGATGTTGCGGCAGACGCCCTCGACTACATTGAAGAGAATGACCACCGCAAGATAGGAATTGAAATTCACTCCGGCAAGAACCGCATCGTCCGCCGCATCTTCGAATCGCTCGGCTACGACGTGAAGGCGCTTGACAGGGTCTATTTCGCGGGACTCACCAAGAAGAACCTCAAGAGGGGCGACTGGAGATACCTCACGGAGGGCGAGGTCAACATCCTCAAAATGGGCGCGTACATTTAGTTCGCGTACAAGTTGCAATGGAAGGATGGGAGGAGGCTTTCATCCTTCCGGTTTTAAGTGACTATGGAAGGCAAAACGAATAAGGAAACCACAAAGCACAGAGCTGGATTTGTCAACATCATCGGTAATCCGAATGTAGGCAAATCCACTCTCATGAATGCCCTTGTCGGCGAGAAACTGTCAATTGTGACGGCCAAGGCACAGACGACGCGGCATAGGATTATGGGAATAGTGAACGGAGATGACTATCAGATTGTCTATTCCGACACCCCAGGCATCTTGAAGCCGAACTACAGGTTACAAGAGAGCATGATGAATTTCGTGGAGACGGCAATCGGAGACGCGGACATCATCCTTTATGTGACAGACACCGTGGAGAAGCCGGACAAGAACGAGGAATGGATTGCTAAACTCCAGAGGGTCGAATGCCCGATTGTGCTGGTCATCAACAAGATAGACATAAGCACTCATGAAAAGGTGCTGGAACTGATGGCTTGGTGGAAGGAAAGACTGCCGAATGCGACCATATTCCCTGCATCCGCACAAGAAAGGTTCAACCTTGACAACATCTACGACGCAATTGTTGCCGCCCTGCCAGTCGCTCCGCCGTGGTACGACAAGGACGTGTTCACGGACAAGAACCTGCGATTCTTCGCCTCGGAGATTATCCGCGAGAAGATTTTCCTGAACTATTCGCAGGAGGTGCCGTACAGCTGCGAAGTCGTTGTGGAGCAGTTCCATGAGGGTGAGGAGAGATATGAAATCAGCGCCGTCATCTATGTAATGAGGGAATCCCAGAAGGGGATCATCATCGGAAAGGGTGGTGCGATGTTGAAGAAGGTCGGCACACAGGCGCGCATCGATATGGAAGATTTCTTTCAGAAGAAAGTCTTTCTCAACCTCTTCGTTAAGGTCGATGACGGATGGAGGGAGAGCAAGAAGGAGCTGAAGAGATTCGGTTACGAATGGTAAATAAATAACTGACTATGAGCAAGAAGGACGATTTGGAAACGCCGGAGAACGAAGAACTCAGGAACAATGATTCCGGAGAAATGGCCTCGTCTGACGAGGAACGCGAAAACGTGACGATGGACGCTGACGGAGAGGAATCCGAGCTTTCGGATGACGACGCCGAGGTGCCCGAGGGAGAGGCCTCCGGGAAGTTTAACAAACTTCTCGGGGAGGACAGCCGGCATTTCAAACTGTCCGGAATGTTCAAGAACTGGTATTTGGACTATGCGTCCTACACAATCCTCTATAGGGCTGTGCCGCACATAGTCGATGGGCTGAAGCCTGTGCAGAGGCGTGTCCTTCATGCAATGTACAAGATTGACGACGGGGCCTACACCAAGGTCGCGAACATCATCGGACAGGCCATGCAGTATCACCCCCATGGTGACGCATCCATCGGGGGCGCCCTCGTACAGCTCGGTCAGAAAGGGCTGCTGATTGACTGCCAGGGAAACTGGGGAAGCATCATCACAGGAGACGCCAACGCTGCTCCGCGATACATCGAGGCGCGTTTGAGCAAGTTTGCCAAGGAAGTCGTGTTCAATCCGAAAACGACCCCGTGGATGACTTCATACGACGGTCGCAACCAGGAACCTGTAGAACTTCCGGTGAAGTTCCCGCTACTGCTCGCGCAGGGCACCGAAGGCATCGCCGCAGGCCTTGCCTCGAAGATTCTCCCGCACAATTTCAACGAGCTGATTGACGCTTCGATAGCCATACTGGAGGACAAGCCGTTCGAGATTCTCCCGGACTTCCCTACCGGCGGCTACGCGGACTGTTCGCGTTACAACAACGGACGGCGCGGCGGAGTGATAAAGGTGCGTGCCAAAATCGAGAAAATCGACAAGAACACCATCGCCGTCACAGAAATCCCCTACGGAAAGACGACCCACCTCCTGATCGACTCTATTCTCAAGGCGAAGGACAAGGGTAAGATAAAGATTCGTAAGATTGAGGACCTCACCACCGAGAAGGCGGAGATATTGATTCATCTACCGAACGACGTCTCGCCGGACAAAACGATTGACGCGCTCTACGCATTCACGGATTGCGAGGTTTCCATATCCCCGAATACATGCGTCATCGTCGACAAGAAGCCTCAGTTCCTCGGGGTAGATGAAGTCCTGCGCTATGACACTCTCCACACGGAAGACCTTCTCCGTCAGGAACTTGAGATTCGTCTCGGCGAACTCGAAAGCGACTGGCACTACAATTCTCTCGAACGCATATTCTTCGAGCAGAGGGTCTATAAGATTCTCGAAAAGGACGAAGCTAAGACATGGGAAATCCAGTTGAAGGAGGTGTTTGCGAAGATGAAGGAATATCAGAGCCTTCTCAAGCGCGAAATCCTCATGGAGGACATTCTAAAACTTGTCGAGAAGCCTGTGCGCAAGATCTCAAAGTTCGACACGAAGGCGATTGACGAAAAGATCCGGAGCATCGAGGACGAGATGGACGAGGTACGCAACAATCTCGAACACCTCACGGAATACACTATAAGGTGGTTCAGCAACCTCAAGAAGAAATACGGCAAGGACTGGCCGAGGCATACGGAAATCACAGGATTCGAGAGCATCGCCGCGACTAAGGTCGTGAACAACAATGCGAAACTCTACGCCAACCGTGCCGAGGGATTCGTGGGAATCGGGCTGAAGAAGGACGAGAATACGGAGTTCGTCTGCGACTGCTCGGATATGTCCGAATTTGTCGTGATTATGAAGGACGGCAAGTACAAGGTGATGAAGGTCGGGGAGAAGGTCTATGTAGGGCAGGATTTCCTCTATGTGGGGCTGTTTAACCGCGGCGATGAGCGGACGATCTACAATGTGATTTACCGTGACGGAAAAGGACCGGTCAGCTACGCGAAGAGGTTTGCGCTCACTTCGATTACCCGTGACAAGGACTATGACATCACGCAGGGCACGCCCGGTTCCTTGATTCAGTGGCTTACGGTCAATCCTAACGGCGAGGCAGAGACGGTGAAGGTCTATCTCAAGGCGAAGCCGAAGCTGAAGAAGCTCATCGACGAATATGACTTCTCGCAGCTCGACATCAAAGGACGAGGCTCTCGCGGAAACGTCGTGGCGAAGAAGAACGCCGTGCAGAAGATTGCGCTCAAGTCCAAGGGAGCATCGACCATCGGCGGCAAGGACATCTGGTTCGACGCCGACATCCAGAAGCTCAACGACGAAGAGCGCGGAGAGTATCTCGGACAGTTCAACACCGGTGACCACATTCTCGCGGTGTTCAAGGACGGAACCTACTACACCACAGGTTTCGACCTGAGCAGCCGCTACCAGGGAGAACTTCTCCTCATAGAGAAATACGAGATCGGCAAGACATTCACCGCACTCTACTACGACAAGGCAGCTAAGTCATTCTACGTCAAGAGGTTCTCTTTCGATGTGAGCGACAACACCCCTGTTCCGTTCATCGCGGACAGCAAAGGATCGTATCTGGTAGCCCTAAGCAAGGACAGACATCCGCAATTCGAGATTGTCTTTGGCGGAAAGCACGCGCACCGCGAGCCCGAGAAGGTCGATGCAGAGGAGTTCATAGCGAAGAAGGGTCTGACAGCAAAGGGAAAGAAGGTCAGTGCGATGGACGTCAAGAAGGTGCGCTTTGTCGAGCCGCTCGTAAAGCCGGAGGATGAGGCCGTGGAGACAGACGATTCGGAAGGCGTTGAGAGCGCGACCGAGACAGCGGAAGTTCCTGCGACTCAGGTAAAGGACGAGGTGAAGAACGAGGCGACTGTAGTGCAGGTAACTCCGGACGAGCCGTTGGACCTCAACCTTGACGACGAACCAACGCTCTTTTGATGATAATAACCTTAATAGGAATGATGGGATGCGGAAAGAGCAGCGTCGGCAGGGAACTGTCGAGGCTGCTCTCCCTGCCTTTCGTGGATTTGGACGACTACATCGAGGAGCGTGAGGGACGAAGCATCCGGGACATATTCGAGAGCGAGGGAGAAGCGTCGTTCAGAAAGATGGAGCTGGAGGCGCTGACGGAGATTCTGTTTCAGGAATCCTCATCAGAGCCAAACCAAAATGCTGCCGGGGAGCCGGGTGAAGATTCCCCCCAAACAGACTATCCGCAAGCCAAAGACATGATTCTCGCCCTCGGCGGTGGCACGCTCACCACTCCCGAATGCGCGGAACTTGTGGCAGAGCACACATTCTGCATATATCTCAAAACATCCGCAGATGAACTGTTCCGGCGTCTCGAAAGCGAATCTGCAACCCGCCCGATGCTCAACAGCAACACGGCTACAAGCGACGCCGCCCATCGAAACGTCCCCGTTAGATCCTCTGAAGGAACTCCCCAAAATTCATCCGACACACACAGACAGCAGCTCCACCAGCGCATCACCCAACTCCTCTCCCAGCGCGAACCCATATACGAAAAGACCGCCCGCCGCACAATCGCGACCGACGGCCTCTCCATACCCAAAATTGCCGAAAAAATTTCCCTTGCCGTTAGTATCGTTATGCGACATAAGGTATAAAAAATCGAGTTATCGCACAATAGCAGGCTCATCTGTGGCGACCGGTTCCCCTGCACTCTCGACAGGAGTGCCGACATTCTCTTCCTCCTCCTTGAGTTCAGTTCTCTTAAGTTTCAGGACCTCCGTGCCGTCCTTTGAAAGCACTACCGCATTGTCATTATCCTCAAACTTCACTTTCACTCCGGTGTTGAGTCCATCGACAACAGCCTTCTCGACATCCGGCGTAGGCCCCAACATCTTGGTAAGTCCGATATTGCCGAACTTGATGCCGTCGCCCTTCAGGATGTACTCGCCGAAGAAATAGTTGATGCTCGTGTTTCCGTGGACACCGCCCTTACCGTCAAATGAAATTGTAGCCTTGTCAAAACCAGGTTCAACAGCAGTGCCGCCGGCCTCGACGATTTCCCAGTCTCCAAGAATCGCCTTTGACACATCAACATTCTTTCCGGTTCCGCAGCTGCACAGCACGGCCACACTCAAAATCGCAAAAATTAACTTTTTCATAATCAATTGATTTTATTTTTATTAAGTATTCTCGTACATTTATGTCTCCGCCTCACACGTTCTATCGGCACGCCTCCTATTCACAATGAAAACCTTAGCCCGGCCCGAAGACTGAAATTGAAAGGACGCTCACTATAGATGCTGTTTACCTGAGAACTGTTGCGGAAATAATAGGCTGCGCCCGGTTCGACGTACAGCCCGACCAGACGGTTGAAACTATATTGCGCTCCAACGTATGCATTGACTGACCATTGCAGAGGCTCTACCATTATGCGTCCGTTCTCCGACGAAACCTTTTTCCCATCAACGAAATAGTCCGTACGAGTTTTTCCGGCGACACATTTTTCCATCTGACCGCCGGCCGAAGCATAGAGGCTGAATCCCTTTATTTTCAGGAAATCATATCTCAAGGCCAATGGCAGGCCGATGTAGTGGAGTGTCTGATGTATGTCATAGTTACCCAACGGCGTGCCTGAAGACAAATCCGAGATGAGGCAGGAATATGTCAGTCCGCTTTCTATGGAAAGCCTGTCCGTGAAGGAATATGCGACACTCACCCCGACCTGAATCGGCTGCCAGTTTTTGACAGTGGAGGAGATTTCGTTGTTCGAATTACTCTGCATCACGCCTGCATATCCTTGACTGTCAGGAAAATCCGCCGTCGTTTCAGAGAATCCGTGAATCTGTTTGGTGACCGTAGAGCCGTATAACGCCGCATACTTGGAAGCCGAACTGCGACTGCCGGCGACATTCGAAGCCAAAAGGCCGAAACTTAAACCTCTCCGACGTGTTTGGGAGACAGGGTTATCGTTTCCCGAAGGCCAGTTTTCCGATGAAATGGTTTCTAACGAACTAGTTTCTGAAGAACTATTATCTAACGAACTGTTTTCTGAAGAAGTAGTTTTTGAAGAACTATTTTCTAACGAATTGATTTCTGAAGAGATGGTTTCTGAAGAGATGTCATTGGGAGTATTATTCCACGAAGAGTTTTCCTGCCGTTTCGAGAACTCTTCGGAAGCATTGCCGGCATCATCCGCAGTCGCTTCTGAAGGCTTCCCGACCTTCGTATCGGAAGCCAAAAGCGTGCCCGAATATGCCAACAGATTGGCAGGAACGGAGGATTCAACCTCCCGAGAGACAACATCAAAAGGCTCAGCCGTAGACTTGAGTTCAGAAATCGCAGAAGTCCTCAACGGGTCGTCCGAAGCGTCACGATGCCCAGGAACGGAAAGGAGCAGCACCAATGCAGCCACCGCAGCGGCCGGCAACGCAGCCCACCACCAGCGAACTGTCCTCCTGCGCGAAACAGCAGAATCTTCACGCGATGTCCTGTCAACTGAGGCCCTGGCATCAGTAGCCCTAACCGGCTCCATGCCGGCCGAAGTCCCGACGTCCTTCGCAGCAAGTCCCGCTTCAATCCCCTCCCAGAGTCCTTCCGGTTCCGGTTCGGAGAAATTCGCTTGACTTTCGCGTATCTTATTCAGCCAATCTTCCGCCATAATCTCTATAATGAATTTATATCTTCCTCATTTCCCGTTTTCGTTGTCTCAAGACCCTTCCCCACCTGCAACATATTCCCGAATCCTTTTCGCCAGAATCTTCTTTGCCCGATGAAATTGGGAGGCCGACGTCGCCTCGCTGATTCCCAGCATTTCCGCGATTTCCCGATGACTTCGTCCCTCAATGGCGAAGAGGTTGAAGACCGTTCGGTAACCATCGGGAAGTTCGCGTATCATCGAATGCACGGTCTCCGGAGGCACGTCTTCGACGGATACTCCATCGTCATCCTCGTCAGGCACATCCGGCAGCTGCGCCGTTGCCACGAATATATTCTGTTTTCGATTGTCTCTCAAGAACTTAAGGCATTCATTAACGACGATGCGCGTCATCCATGACTTCAACGAGCCCTCGCCTCGCCATTCGAATCCATCAAGCGAACGGAAAATCTTTATGAAAGCCTCCTGAAGGATGTCCTTCGCGTCATCACGTCCGGTGATGTAACGGGAACAGACAGCGGAGAGATACTGAACATAGCGGTCATACAATGCCCTGCGTGCGTCAGTGTCTCCCCGTATCGAAGATTTTATGAGTTCTTGTTCCCGTATCTGCATATCTCTTTGGATCTGTCCTCAAGAAACAATGCAAATTTCGTTCACTTATTTAATCTTGAGGTTCAGGTCAACACCCTTGAGCACAGACTGCTTCTGAGTCTCGTCCTCCGACTTGCCGCTGCAGTACTTGTACTTTACGGATTTCTGTCCGTCACGAGTGTCGTATTTCAACGTAAGATCAACCGTTTTACCCTGAGTGTCAGGAAGTTCGCGTAGACTGAATGCCACCAGAGAACGCGCGACATAGGAGCCGCTCATGTAGTCGTCACCGTTGGCGTTGTGTCTGAGCACAAGTGTGTAAGGGTCTTCGGGGTCGGTGCCTGTGACAAGGTTGATGTAATGAACCCGCCCGTAGCGTCCCCACGCAGCGTCGAAGCAGAGGTTGAGATAGCCGTCCTCGACTCCGGTCGCCCAGAGGTCAATAATTGCGACATGGTCTCTGCCATATTTCTTCTCGTCCTCGGCCACGCTTCCGAGTGTCGGGACCGGCTTTTTGGTGAGTATGCTGTCGATAGTGTTGATTTCAACGACTCGGTCGAAGTTCTCACCGCCATTTTCTTTCGTGCCCTTCCCTTTGTCGGTGATGTTTGCAAGCGCACGCACTTCCTTGCCCCCGAAAAGAGGCTTCTTGACATTCAGCGGAAGTGCCGTTGTCTTGTCGTCGAGCTGGAGATAGAATGTCCCCGCGTCGTCGGTCTTACAGGTCAGGATATAATTCGGATAGTATTTGGAGTAATCCGTTGTGTTTTTGGAGCATGACAGCGAAAGTACCGCAATCGCCGCCATAAGAATGATGTTTCTTGCTTTCATATATTCAGTAATTTTTTTATTCCGAATATATAATCCAGTCTTTCCGAAACATTGCATGCAAAATTTAAGAATTTTTTTGCTCTCAGTAGATTATTTCAGGCTACCTTGACTCGATGTGTGCCAGAATGCTCAGGGTGCCGTCTTCTTTTTTGATTGCCATGCGGTACTTGGCGACTCCGTCATTATCTGACGAGTCCGATGATTCCGCGGTCGTGGATTCCGGAATGCAGAAAATGTTGAGGAGGTCGCCATAGACGGATTCCTTGACGAAATGGATGTCGACGCGGATGTGACGGTCGGCGGCGACAAGTTCTATCGGGAGTTCGTCGGCGAGAAGGTCGATGTAGCGGAGGGTGTTCATGTGACGGTTGAAGTCTATATCCATATATTTAACCCTGTGGGACGCACACGGTTCCGCTTCAAACGGTTTCAGTTTCACCGGGGATGCGCACGGCAGCGGCTTTTCGGTGATGGTATGTCCGGCGATGTCCGCAATCTTCGACATCGGAGCAAGCCTTCTCTGCGCAAAATCAATCAGACACCAGTTCGACACGGCGCGTCCGAAGCATTTCCCCTCGGAGTCCAGAAACTGGAAGCAACGTGTTGTCGTAAGCGACGCATATTCCGTGACCCATGTCTCGACGGTGTATTCCTCCTGCTCCAGAGGCCTATAGTCGAGTTCCACCGCAAGCCGCGACAGCACCCACCCGAGGTTCCTCTCCGACAGCACATCAATCCCGAACCCGTTCACTCGGGCATCCTCCCCTGCCGTGTTCAATATGGCATTCACAATAGTCGAAAAACGCGCCTTCCCCGTAAAGTCAATCTCCTGAGGAATGATCGTATATTTATAGTATCTCGGTTCCATCATATCAAAAACATTTTATTCTCAAACGAACTTTTACACAGCCTGCCCTTCTATTTAGGCAAACGGCCGCAGATTACGCAAAATCCGTGCGAGATTGCGGGGGAAGTCGGAAATGCCACAAGAAAAATCGCGGGGGAAATGAGTAAAACGCGAAATAAAATCGCGGGGGATTTCGGAATAAAGAATGTTACATATTGATTATTTGGAATTTATCAATTATTTTTGCCTCAAATA
>ERZ1026780.32-NODE-32-length-118967-cov-18.963561_pt1 | contig 118967 bp, 94 predicted proteins | sample MGYA00380126_ERZ1026780 | MGnify/ENA primary metagenome ERZ1026780 (study PRJEB33269, sample SAMEA4719762) | human gut metagenome | biome: human-associated habitat; feature: organic feature; material: feces | place: Cameroon | collected 2013-10 ... | reverse complement strand
AAAATTTTTAATTCAAAACTCAGCTTGATTTTTGGGGTTATTCGACAGACTGAGCCGCGCGGCAGTGCCCGCGCGGCTTTTGTTTTGCCTGTATTTATATATTGCCCGTGAGGATTATTCCGTGCGGGTATATCAGCCGTTTTATAAAGTCCGTTGCTTCAAAGCTTTCCCGCAGGCCCGCTTTATGCGCGGCAGAAATAAAACCGAAAAAAGCGCCGTCGGTACGGACAGACACAGGCACACGAACGGAAAAAGGGCACTGCTGCTGACAGACAGACGCACAAACATAAAAAGGGCGCCGCTGCGCGGCGCCCTTAGAAGGCTTATTCAAGAGCTTTGCTTTTTAATCAGTCCTTCTTCTTTTTGGTGGCAACAACCACAACCACAACAATGATAGCAACAACGGCTACACCGATAACGATCCAAGCCCAGGTGGGGAAGGAATTGCCGGTGGAAGGAGCAACGGTAGAGGACGCAGCCGGAGCTGTGGTCTCATTTGCGGGCTCCTCGGTAGGAGCAACGGTGTTGTCGGGAGCGGCGGTGGGCTCGTCAACCTCGCCGGTGATACCGGTATCAAGGGTATCGGCGATGGTGAACATGTTTATCCACTCGATGGTTGCATGGTTGGTGTTGCTGTGGTTTTCAACGCCCATACCGATGCCCCAGAAGTAACGGTAGCCGTCATTCTCATGGAAGGAAATGAAATCTCCGGCGCCGCTGGTGGCTTCCTCATCGTCGGGCATGCTGGTAAGACGCTCAACCGGAATGATTACATAGCCTTCAAAGTTAGCGGGGATGGTGACATACCAGCCGTCAACGCTGTACTCAACGGTAGCGCGGCTGTATGCGCCGTCGGACTCGTTAGCCAGAACAACGGGGAATTCGTTGCTGCCGTTGATGCTTATGCCGGCGGTAGAGCCGGGAATAAATGCTACGTGAGAGGGACGGATGCCAACCTCTTCGCTGCCGTTCTTTACCTGAAGAACCATGTACTTAAGATCGTACATATCATTTTCATGGCCGAGGTAAGACTCCCACCACTGGCCCGGGCCAAGACCGTCGGCACGATCGCCCGTGCAGGCATAAGAAACGCTGGCGGCAGTGCCTTCCACAACATCGATCAGGAAGGTTTTGTTCTCGGTCTGCTCAAAATCGCCTTCGCCGCTTATGTTCATAACTTCCTTAACGCTGAAGCCTTCGGTAAATGTACGCAGCACACTTTTATCAAAAGCAGGAGCTGCAGATGCGGTGATTCCCATCATAGCGCAGACAAGAGCCGCGATAATGACGAACACCAAAAGCTTTTTCTTCATTATAATCTCCTCCAAAGTTTTTTTATATTTTAACATACTCATTTTACATTGTGAATATACAATTCGCACAATTTTATTGCACAATATTAAGATTGTGTTAAAAAAACGCACATATTTTGCAACCTCCGCTGTGTATATTCAGCCTGAAAAATCGCCGAATCCGCCCCCTTTGCACGGCTTTTGCCGTTTTTTGCACCGCTGCGCGCGTTTTAGTTTTGCTTCGCTGCTGAAAATCAGATGAAAATCATCGTCGGGCAGCTTCTTCGCCTCCTTTTTTGCGTATTTTGCGCCCTTCCGGCGGCTTTTGCACAAAAACACTTTCCCCGCTTCTCTTTATCTATTGCGCTCTTTGTATGCGGGTTCCCGTTTTTTATGCCGGCATGCATATTTTTCGGACGCAATTTGCGGCAAATGTCGTCATTCTTAATTAAAAAGAACCCGAAATCATGCTGAAAAATGCATTATTATGTGTTTTTTTGCCCCAAAAAGCAATAAGACCGCGCACGAAAGCCCGACGGCTTCAACTTTTTTCGCGCGTTAATATATGTATACTGATGCAAAAGCGCAGGCATCGCCTTTGCAATAAAGCTTATGCGCCTGCCTTTGAAGATATTATTCCCTGCCGATAAGCAAGCCGGCGCACCGGCAAAAAACTTTCGCGCATGAAAAATTCAACACAAAACGGAGGATAAAGCCATGCAGAAGGAAAACCGCGTTACACTCAGACGACCCTACCGCCCCGAAACGATGCGAAAGCTGCGGGCGCTGTATGCAAAAATCGGTCCGGCGGCTGCATGTACGGCGGCCTGCGCCCTGCTTGCTGCCTGCCGTCCCGCAGCCGGGCTTGCCCCCTTTGCCGTATGTCTGCCCGGAATATTTATTGATTCCCCCCTTGCGCTTTTTGCCGCCGTAGGCTCTGCCGCGGCTGCCGTTGTGCTGGAGCCCTCCCTTTACAGCCTTACGGCCTGGTGCATTCCGGTGCTGCTGTATTTTTTCTGCGTGCGGCTGCTGAAGCATAAAAACCTCACCGCCATGCCCTGGCGCATGGGCGCGCTGGTTCTGTGCAGCGGCATAGGCCTTGCCTGCAGCCCGGAGGCCCGGATGTACGATATAATAATGGCGGCGCTGTCCTGCATAGGCGGGTGCGCGCTGCTGCCCCTGCTGAGCGGCGCCCTTAGCGCCTTTGACTCTTTAGGCAAGCATTCGGCGCTTACCCGCGGCGAGCTTGCCTGCCTTGCCGTTCCCGTCTGCGGCGTGCTGCTTTCCCTGCCGTTTGAGGGCTTTATGGGGATATCTCCCGCACAGCTTTGCGCCCTTTTCTGCATTTCTGTATGCTCCCTTTCGCTGCCCTCCGGCGGAGCGGCCTTTAGCGGCATATGCGCCGCGCTGTTTCTGCTGAAGGGGCAGACCCCCGCCGCCGGGCTTGCAATGGTGATAATGTCGCTATTGGCATACGCCCTGCGCCGCATAAGCCGCGTGGGAGTGCTGCTTGGCTATATAGCGGGCGATTTTTTTGCCTCGCTGCTTATTGCCGGCTCGTTCGTGCCCCTTATTCCGATACAGACCGCAATACTTTCCGCCCTTCCCGCCCTGTTTTTCAACAAGCGCCGGTTGGAGCTGCTTCGCGGGCTTGGAGGCAGCGTGCTTATTCCCACCTCGTCGGAAAAGGAGCTGGCGGCAAGAAGCGCCTTTGAAGCCGACAGGCGCATCAAGGGCTGCGCCGAGGTTTTCAACCGCCTTTCCCAGATATTCTGCGAAGAAAAGGAAAACAAGCGCTCAAAGAGGCTGGAGCTGTGCTCCCATGCCGCAAGCCGGGTATGCAGCCAGTGCAGCAAATACGATTACTGCTGGAGGATGCGCTATTGCGATACTTATTCCGATTTCAAGGCCCTGGCGGGCATGATATGCGCAGCGGGCAGTGTTTCCCCCTACGATGTCAGCAAGGACTTCAAGGCCCGCTGCGCCGACTGGATAGGCGTGCTGCTTGATATGAACGCGCAGAACGCCCTGCCCGGAGAGCAGTCCCACGAGCAAAAGGGAAACATGATGATGTCCCGCCAGTGCCGCAGCATAGCCGACCTGCTGACCGACCTTGTAAATCAGCGCAACGCCGTACAGTATGATTTTGACGCAGAGGAGCGCTTAAGCGCCGTGCTGTGCGAAAACGGCATAGGCGCAAAGGATATAGTGTGCCGCTGCAATAAAGGCGGCCTTGAAAGCGTAAGCCTGAGCCTGCCGACCTGCCGCGGGGACAAGCCCTGCCTCAACCTGCTGCCGGAGCTTTTGAAACGCGCCTTTAACTGTGACTTTGCCTGCGACGAAAGAAACTGCTCCCTTGAAAACGGCGGGTGCAGCTGCGTGTTTACGCCCGTTCCCCGCCTGAGCGCACGGTGCCACGCCGCCTGCAAGATAAAAAACGGTCAGAATGTCTGCGGCGACAGCTTCTCTCTGATGCCCCTGCCCGGAGGAAAATACCTTGCCGCCCTGAGCGACGGCATGGGCAGCGGCAGTCAGGCTGCCTGCGAGAGTGAAAACGCCGTGGCTTTGCTTGAAACCCTTTGCCTTGGCCGCATGGAGGTGCGTCAGGCATATGATACGGTAAACGAGCTGCTTCAGCTGCGCCGAAAGAGCGCCGAGGTGTTTTCCACCATGGATGCCTGTATACTGGATCTTTCCCGGGGCATATGCTCCTGGGGCAAAATAGGCGCCGTACCGGGATATCTCGTGCGCTCGGGCCGCGTTACCACCGTTACGGGAAGCGCGCTGCCCCTTGGTGTGCTGTCCGACCCCGAACCCAGCATAAGCGACCGTGTCATAAAGGAGGGCGACCTGCTTGTGCTGCTTTCCGACGGCATATACGACGCCCTTACCGATTCCTGTCAGGACGGTATTGCCCTTATGCTGCCCGAGCTTTGCAGGGGCGATGTAAGCTTTATTGCCGGGGAGCTGGTGCGCCGTGCCCTTGCCAAAAGCGACGGCACGGCAAGAGACGATATGACCGCCATTGCAATACGCATAACCGCCGCATAGCATAAAGGGCGCAGGCAAGCCGCTTTAGCCGCGCGCGCAAGTATATATAATTCGCAAGGTATATAAACAGATGCGTAAACTTATCAGTACGGCAAAGGCCGCCCAAGTAAGCAAGCTTGGGCGGCCTTTTTGCTGCGCTTTTATATTCTTTTAAGCAATTCCGTTCTTTTATCTTTATATTCCTGCTGTGATATCTTACCCTGTTCGTAAAGCTGTTTAAGGGCTTCTATCTCTTTTGACGGGCCTGCGTCAACCGGCTTGCTTTTTACAAAGCAGGCTCTGCCGAAATTAAGCAATATAATAATGAAAGCGGCTATCAGCAAAGCATCTCCGATGCTCTGCTCGAGGTTCTGCGCAAAAATCATTATAGCTCCGGAAGTTAGACGCCTTTCAATAAGAACAATGCTCATTACGGCAAAAACCGTCAGAAATACCGCCCCCGCAACGGCAAGGCCCTTGACGGGTTTTATTTTGATAACAGCAAGGCATATCAACAAGAGGAGCAGCGCCGCCTTTTCAATTATGCCGATAATAAAGCCGTTATCAAGAGAAGAAATGCCTTTTCTTACGGTCAACGCCGCAAAAAAAGCCAAGCCGATAATGAAAAGCACATTCCCCGTCTTTTTTGCATTGAATGCAAGGCAAAAAAGCGACACGGACATAAGAATAAGCGGCAATGAAAATGATGCTACGGTTCTTCTTAATGAATCATAAGGTATACGGAAACTCCTCATTGAATAATAAAAATGCGTAGCAAGTGCATAGGCAATAACAGATGCTATAAGCAAAATGCCCGCCGTTATCAGTGATATTTTCTTTTTCATTTTTATTCCCCTCTTTTTTGTGTTCTCTTTTTTCTGTATGCGGTTTTTAAGAAACCGTACGCACTCCTTTTGCCATATTATATCATAAAGCGCAATGTGTTTTCAATGCCAAATTTTATAACGCAAAAGTATATTGAATGCAGCCGCCTCTGTTTACCCGCACTGCGGCATAATGCTTTCCCGACGTTGACTTTAGCCCTCCGTTGGTGTAAAATAGCAGTACTTCTATAATATCTCCCGCCGCAATGCGCCTTTTTCGCGGAATCGTAATTTATCCGCATGCCGCCCGGCAGATGCCGGGGAATTTCAGTGCCGCCCATAATATGCGGGCGCGGAAAGGAACGCCTTTGTCGTTTATCAAACCGGCAAGCGCAGCCGGATGCGCTTTTTTCGCACCGCCCGGAATATATCCCCCCGCCGGAATGTATTCCCCGGCTCATTTTATATTTCTTGCCTTTTCCGTGCTTGCAATTACGATAAGCCTTGCTTTGCTCATGCGCGTAAAAAAGCCCTCCGTGCTGCTTCGGAAAATTAACAAACGGCTTACCGTGCTGCTTTGGGTGCTGGAGATTGCCAAGATAGCCTTCAATCTCGCAATAGGCAACGGCGATAACCCCAACACCTATGTGCCGTTTTACTATTGCAGCCTTGTGCTTTATGCCGGAATAATGAGCAGCTTTTTTCACGGACGCATACGCCATGCAGGGGATGTTTTCCTTTGCACCGGCTCCATTGTGGGCGGGGTATGCTTTCTTTTGATGCCGCTTACCTCCCTGCCCAATTATCCGGCAATTCATTTTATTTCCTTTCACAGCATACTGCTGCACACCATAATGGTGTTCATGGGGCTTGCCCTGCTGATAACAGGCTCCGTGCGGCTTTGTCTTTGCGATATAATTCCCTACGGCATAATCGTGCTTGCCGTATGCGCCGCGGCGTTTGCGGTAAACATTCCCTGCGGCAGCAACCTGATGTTTATAAGCCGCAACTTTCCCGGCACGCCCATAGAGCTTATCTATAAGGCCTGCCCCGGAATTCTCTTTCCGATAGTGATGTGTCTGGGGCAGGCTACCCTGCCGTTTTTGGCGGTATACCTGCTGCTGCCGTCAAAATGCCGGCTTAAAAAGAAGAACTGCGCAAAAAAAGCGTAAAGTGCCCGATTCTTCGTAGCTTGCCCCCATTTTCCCGCAAGCAGGCAGCCGAAAAAGCAAAAATATCCCACGGCGCGGTGGGATATTTTTTGTATCCGATTTTATTCCGTAATAAAGCGGCTTAAAACTGCGTTTCCTCCTGCCGCAGCTCTATGCGCACCTCCAGCCCGTCCCTTGAGGAAACTATAAGCGAGGCCGGTATTTTTCTTACCTCGCCCGCCCTCAGGCTTATACTCTCCTGACATCTTAGCTCCGCGCCCCTGACCTGCGCCGATATATGTGCGCTTACCTCTCTTTTGGTAAAATTGCAGCATTCCAGCGTTACCGGGTTTTCCCCAAGCCCCGGCTTTCCGTGCACACCGCCTCTGCCTGAGGAGGGCACCATAACGGAGGCAAAAAGCCCGTCGCTGTCCTCCGGCATTCTGCGGCAGGCCGTCCTGCGTGCGCCCGCGCTTTTGAGCAGCCCCTGCGGTATGCGCCCGAAATGCACCATTACCGGCGCAGGGCCGACGGTGATATACAGCCCCTCACGCTGCGGCACAAGGCAGCTTTCCCCGCCGCATATATCCGCCACCACCGTGGGCAGGCGTACCGGCAGGCAAACCTCCGTGCTTTCCCTGTTCCAAAGCAGCAGCACCTCATCTCCCCCGGTAAAAAACGCCGCGCTGCACACGGGCAGCTCCGCCCGGCCGATATACCTTGCCCGGCCCAGATTGTGTGCCAGAGCCGCAAACACCGAAAACGCCGGCTGCGGCTGCAGCGGCACTCCCATGCCGGAAAGCAGGGAGGGATATTTCGTTTCAAACATTTCCGCGCCGTCAAATATACGCAAAGCATCTCCTGCTGAGGTAAGGGCCTCACATATTCCGCATGCTTGAGCATATTTTTTTGCATAGCCGTCGCCTGCGGCGGTTTTTCCGCTCCAGGATGCAATCTTTTCGCTTACGAAGGCTGTATTTCGGCTTTCGGATGCCGCATCGCCGTCCGCCTTTTCCGTATCCGATAAATAATAATCCTCCGCAATATCCGCAGCCTCAAACAGCTCCGCCGTGCTTTTTTCCGTTTTTATGCCGTTTATTGCCGCCGCAGTGTCCGCTGCCTCCAGTGCGCATATAAAGCAGCGGGCTATTGCATCCTCCTTGGCGCCGGCACCCGACTGAAAATCGGCAAAATCCTCCCTTGCAGCCCGATCCCTTTCGCAAGTGCCGCCCTTAAGCTCCCACATGCTGCACATTTTACCTATACGCTCGGCGGAATACTTTATTTTTCTGTACAGCTCGCCAAAGCCGCCGGTTGCCGCAATTTGCGCAAGCTCGTCCGCCTCCGCCGTAAGAACCGTGTACATCCCGTATTCGGCGGCGCATTCAAGCATGCTCTCCGCACGCTCGTCCCCGCCCAGTAAAATGCCGTTTGCATTTATGCGCACCGCACCGGCACCGGCTGCAGCCATAAGTGCTATATAATTCTCCGGCTCCTGCACGGGGAGCAGGCTTTCCTTGGTTATTTCCGCTCCGAGTATTCCGCTTGGATGTTCGCTTCGCGACCACGGTATAACGGCAAAGCTGATATTAAACACGTTCCCCTTTACCCACAGCTTAAGCTCATAGTGTCCGGCCCGCAGCCTGCACCGCGCAAAATCCAGCTCAAAATAGTTATCGCTGCGCTCCGCCTCGATGCTGCCGCGAAAGGTCTGGCCGTTAAGCGTATTGCGCACCCGATATTTAATTACGCCGTCGTGCGATGGCGCAGATACGGCAAACACCGCCGGCTCGCCCTCGCGGAACACCGCTGCTCCCCCCGCACAGCTTACGCCTATTGCACTTACGCTTCTTCTGTCCGCATACACTCCCGGATGCGCCGCGCTTACCGGCTGCTCTTCACTTTCCGGCAGGCATATCTCTGCCGCGCCGCTTTTGTAAAAGCCTTTTTCTTCCTTCTGCTCCTCTTGGAAAACGCTAAACGGCAGGCCGCCGTCCGCCGCCTGTTGCCGCGCAATAGCCGCCTGTTGCTGTTCAATAGCCGCCTGTTGCCGCGCAATAGCAAACTGCTCCCCTTGTGCGCTGCTTTCAAAAACCTCTGTTTTTTGCTCCTTGGCATTTTCCCGGCGTTTTGTATCCGCCCGCCTTATGCTGAAGCCGACGGCTTCGTCCTGATTCTGCTCCGCAGGCTCTTTTGCCGCCGTCTGCTCCGCAGCAGTCTCCTGCACGCATGCCGCACCCTCGGCTTTTATGCTTTTCCGGCTGCGGCGCACCGTAATTTCACCGATATCCGTTTCGTCGTAAAGTGCTTCTCTTCTGCGATCTGCCTTGTCCATCCGTGCTGCTATCCTCCGCCCAGTTTATGTGCCTATACCTATCCGGCATTGCTTTTACCGACATTCTATATAGATTATATCACTTGTTTGCAGTTTTTTGCGATAGTTTTATATTTTTGCTTAAAAAATGTTGCTTTTTTTGCAAAGCGGCTGCCCCGCCTTTTTGTTTGCCGTATTGCAACACATACAAAAGCAGGCGCCGCCGAAGCGACGCCCGCAAATAATTGCAATCTGTTTTTATCCTACCATGCCGGAACGCTCGATGGACTGCACAAAGAACTTCTGGCAGCAGATATACAGCAGCAGCAGAGGCAGAATGTGCAGGATAACCAATGCGCCGTTGTAGGAATCCATAACGGCATTGTTTCCGCCCGTCATATTGGACAGCCTGTTTACATATGCGCTGGCTGCGGTTGTAATCTTCATGGACAGCACCTTTGCCTGCGGATAAATAAGTGCAAGGTAGGTGTTGTCGTTGTACTGCCATACGAAGGCAAACAGGAACACCGTAACCATAATGGGCAGTGCACTGGGCATCATGATCTGCCAGAAGGTACGGAAGGTGCCCGCGCCGTCAATGTACGCAGCCTCCTCCAGCTCCTTGGGCTGCCCGCGGAAATACTGTCTCAAAAGGAAGATAAACAGTCCGTTTTTGAACATAACGCAGGTTGCGCTCATAATGATCATAACCGGCCAGCCCGTCAGCTTTATTCCGCTGCCCGATTTTGTATCAAACAGCTCCGGTCCTATCGAGAACATTGTAAGCGGGTTGAAGTTGGCAAAGCGCAGCTTCATGGTGTCCGCTATGAGCTGAATGGGCACTATAAGCGTTGCTATAACCAGGAAGAACACCACTCCGTTGCCCTTAAACTTGAAGCGGGCAAGGCCATAGGCCACCAGCGTACAGGACGCCATCTGCAGCAGGCCAAGACCCAGGGACGAAGCCACGGAGCCCAGAAACAGCGTGGGATAATCGATATACTTCCACATGGCCGTATAGTTGGCCAAGGTAACATGACGCGGAATGAATATAACAGTGGGATCGTATATATCCTCCGCCGTTTTAAGCGATGCTGAGAACTGCACCAGCATCGGATACAGGATCAGCCAGCAAAGTCCGACAAGAAGCACGGTTCTGATAATGCCCCACAGGAAGCTGCGGGTCTTTTTGGATTTGAAGAAGGCCTTTACAGCCGCCCAGCCGTGCAGCTTTTCCGCACGGTACTGATCCACCTCGGCAGCGCCCACCTGGTTTACCTGCTTTACTGCCTTCTGCTTTTTCAGGGATATTGCCATTATCTATCACCTCCTGCCCTTTTTCTTGGTAGTAACATCATTCTCATTGTATACAAAGCGTGAGATGATAGCGGATACGATCACTATAAGCAGCGCCGCGCATATGAAGTACAGCCAGCCCATCGTCATACGGTCGGACAGCGACAGCGAGGTGCTGCCCACCGTGCCGAACAGATAGGATATCATCGGGTTGCTGGAGCCGGTGAGCACATCGATCATCGTGTACATCGTAGCCACCAGTATCATGGGCGATACCATCGGGAAGGTTATCTTCCAGAAGGCCTCCCACTTGCTTGCGCCCTCCATATCGGAGGCCTCAAACAGCGACGGAGAAATGGTCTGAAGCGCCGCAAGGAATATCAGTATCTGAATTCCCGACATCAGCACTATATTGGAAAGCTGGTCAAACGCCGTTGTTATAAGGTCAACAAACGGGGTCATAAACGGCATATCCGAAAGAATGTTTTTGATAGAGGTCGTTATATCAAAGTCGGTATTGCTGAGGGCTCCGCTTACGGAGGAGCCTACACGGGCAACCTCCCAGCTTCCTTCCTTGATCTTTGCCGCAACGCCGCTTGCCGTAACCACCGGCATGAAGAATATCACTCGCGCAACCGTCCTGCCGCGGAATTTTGCATTGAGCAGGTTGGCTATCATAAAGCTGAATATCAGTATTGCCGGAATGTATACAAGCTTGGGCAGCGTGCTGCTTATGCTGTTTATAAAGCCGAGGTTGGTGGTGGCTATCTTCTTGTAGTTCTCAAGGCCCACATAGGTGAGCGTGTTCACCGTTGAAATGGAGTTAACAACCTTGCGCTTTCCGTTTTCCATCTCGTAGAGGACATTGCCGTTTGCATCATAGGTCTTTTCACCGGCATTGTTAAGCTTGAGCACATAAAACTCCGCCTGTGTAACTACCTTGCGCTCTCCGCCCTCCTCAACATATTGGTATTCGCCGTTTTTCAAAACGGGGTTTTTGTCGCCGTCCACCACGCGCACATAATAGCTGCGGGTGGAGGATGCGGGATCCACCAATTCAAATTCAGGAGTCAGCTCGGTGCATTCCACTATTCCCTGCGAATGTATACTCATCATAAACGCCGTATACATCGGGGAAGCAATGAAGAACAGGAAGCCAAGCAGGAAGGGCAGCACGAACAGCCACCCAGCCAGCGAGCGCTTGGTCATCAGATCCAAACCTTTCTTACGCGGTTTGTACATTTATCATACCCCCTTAACAACGAGGTAGTCCATAGCCGGCACTCTGTGACCGTCCACTTCTGCGGAAACCTCATCATAGTTGACGTACACAACGGTGCCGTCGCTGTATCTTGTGCAGCTGAGCGTCTTGGTTATGTTCTTATGCTCAGCAATGGTCAGCGACGCAGTGTGTCCAAGCTCTTCGTTATAGCGCTTGTAGAAGGCAGCGGCATCGTTGATCCAGGAGGAATAGTTTGCGGAATAAAGATCCTCAAAGTATATGTTGTTTATATCGCGGTTGGAGGCATACATCCAGCGGTAGGACAGGCCTGCGCCGTATTCCACCGCCTTGAGCAGCGTTCTCTCCGGGTCGCCGGACTGGTTGGCAGCCTCGCCGGAATACTGCACATAGCCGTGCAGCACCATCTGATAGAACGGCACCGCAGCGTCGGTCACATAGTATTCGGAGCTTTGGTTGGGCAGCTCGAACAGAACATCCGTACCCGCAAGGGCATATGCGTTGCCGCCAACGGAGGCAATGCTTATACCGGCATCGGCAAACTTTTTGTACACCTGAGCGTACACCTTCTGCACCATATCGCGGTCGTAGGTGGCGCCCACATGGTAATCGGCCGTAAGCATCTCACCGATGCTGCCCAGGGAAATGCTGCTGATATTATTCTTTGCAAGGTCTTTTACAAGGCTGTCCGCCATGGAATCCACCTTCTGCGGACGGGTTATAAACGCCTGGTGAACATGGGCACTGCTCTGCATCTGATCGTACTGATAATATACCGCATTGGAGCGGGACAGCATACGGGATGCGTCCAGATACTGCATGTAGTTGTCAAAGAGCTTGTCGGTATATACCTTTACGATCTCACATTCCGGGTACAGCTTTACGCCGTTTGCCTGAGCATACTCCTCAAGCTTGCGGTAGCCGTTCCAGCCGCCCAGCTCGCGCAGCGGGCTCACGGCGCCGTATGCCTGGTTCATAAGTCCGTTATTGGACCAGCCGCGATAGCGAAGGTTAATACCCTTTACCCCGGAGGTGCCCAGCTCTTCAAGTATTTTGCGCGCTTCCTCATAGGTGGTAAGGGAATTCAGGTAGTCATACTGAATACCCATAACGGCGCTGGTATCCGACATTGCGCCGAAGAGCTCAAGGTTGAAATTTATATCCTTTGCCTCCAGCTTTTCGGAATTCAGCATTCCTTTGTTTATAAGGTATGACCGGTAATTTGCCGCCATATCGGAATAGTTGACATCGCCGTTCATTATCTGATACTTAATGGCGATATCTCCGGAAAACCTCTTTTCCTGATAGGTCAGCAGCTTCTTGCTGTTGCCGAAAAGGGTCATCTCGTCAAACTCGCAAAGCCTGAAGGAAGCATTGGTATAGTTTACGCTGTTTTTTGAGCCGCGCGGAATATCGCTTATAATGGTTGCCGCCGATTCGCCGGACTCAATTATTGCAAACAGCGAGCTGCTCTGCTTCTTTATGCCCCACACCGGGAGATAGCCCTGCTCGGAATATTCCGGCTTGGTGCTGTAATTCTTGCCGCGGTCAAGGCCGTATATCTGAACCTTAAGCTCGCTTGTAACCGCTATCTTGCCGTTATTGAAGTTGATTATGGCACCGCTGCCGTCCGGAACCAGCATATAGCCCGTTTCCGTATTGTCGGCAGAGCCGAAATATTTCATTACGCTCAGACCGCTGATGGCATACTTGCTTTCGTTATAGCAAACCTCCTCCTGCTTAATCTGAACCTTAAGCCCGTCGTCCTGGATAATGTAGTCCACCGGGATCATGAACAGGTCGCCGCTGGCCTCCTTTACCTCGTACTCCGCGTCCCAGGCCTCGCGCAGAAGGGATGCGGATTCATAATCGGTATAGCGTTCCTTACCCGGCTTTATCGGCTGATCGTTATCGTCATTGGGCAGATTATAGCCGTATTTTTCGCCGCCGTTAAACCACAGATCAAACAGCGCCTGCATGCCGTTACCGGCAAGGGGGCTGAAGCGCTGCTTCATGCAGGCTACCGTTTTGCCCTCCTCAAGGTTTACAATGCCGGGGACATTTGCGGTGAATTTTTCCTTGGTATCGCTGTCCGCCGCATCAAAAGTCGCTTTATCTATCGTTTCAAAATAGCTCTGAACCACCATTTTGTTAATCTGATAAAGCGCGCCCCATTTTTCCTTTGCCGCCGCTATCTGTTCGGCATCGCCGCTCTTATCCACAGGGAAGATTATGTTTCTGTAAATATCGTTTGCAATGGCGCACAGCTCGTTGTATACCTCCTCCGGCATTACCGCAGGCATAACATAATCCGCAACGAAGTCACCCATTACATACTTTACGCGCAGTCCGCCCTGATCGTTATAGGTAAGATAGAACGGATTGATCTTAAAGCCCTGCTCCTGGGCAAGCTTTACCTTGCTTATGGAGTTTGTATAGCTGTCCATGTTGCTTACGCTGCTGTCGCTCTTGTTGACGATGGAAAGCTGAAGCTGGCTCATCATCTCATAGCTCTTGCCGCTGGCCTTTATAACGGCATCGGTGGGGTTTGAGAACCATACCTCGCCGCTGGTCTTGTCCATAAAGGCAATGTCCAGCCGGTCCTTATTGATATACAGAGCATATTTGGCGGTTTCCTGCGCCAATGCATAGTCAACGGTTTCTCCGTTACCCATATCGCGCGAATAAGCCTTGCTCTCATCCAGCCTGAATTCCTCCAAGCCGGTGTATTTGTCCTCCGGGATCGCCCAATCCGAGTCTGCCTGCTGAACGCAGCCGCAAAGCACGCCAAGCATCAGCATCAGCACAAGGATAACGCCCGTGATCTTTTTAACCATTATTTTGCTACCTCCTGTCAATAACGCATGGTAAGCTCACGATATATGGTATAGATAATACCGAATATCTGTTGCAGCAGGAAGAAGAACAGCATACCTATGAACAGTATCAGCAGCATACCGAAAAGTATCACGATAATGGCAAATATCGTACCCATCGCTCCGTACTGATGCGTAGTCATGGTTCCGCAATAAACCAGCATCGCCGACCAGAATGTTCCGAGGAAGGTCAGGAAGGTATAAATCGAAGACTCATCCACGGTCATTATCTGGGAAAGCACCGTAAGCCCCAGTGTAAAGAGCACATAGGGCATAAGCGAGTATGCCGTATAGTGGAAAACATCCTTGACGCTGCCTTCGCCGTTGAACAGCGTTGTAATACCCCAGTTGGAATAGCACCACAGGAATATCGCCAGCGCGAAAACCACGATATCCGAGAAAATATTTATGGCCTCCGGTATGAGCCTGAGCTCGTTGAAGCTGTATGCCGTAAACTGCTTGCTTATAAGCTGAGACAGCACCAGCAATATATACATCGTTACCGAAACGGCCGTGCGCGCCTTTTTATCGTGCTTAAGCTCCCAAAAGCCCTTGAACGGATGCAGCATGCAGTAGAATACATACTTAAAATCCTTGAAATACTGCGAAAGCGCAGCCTGCACCTTAGCCATTGCTCTTACCTCCCGTCTTGATAAAGCGTCTGATCTTATTGAACAGCGCCTTGCCCAGGAAGAACACCACCAGCACCACAAGCGCCGTCATTACCCACGGCATTGCGGTTTCCATGCGCTCATTGCGCAGCTTGGCATAGGCAGTGCCGTACTCGCTCTGGTCATAAGCACGCTCAAAGCTCTTGCACGCCTCTTCGTACTGACCGCGTACATACTGTATACGGCCTATTCCCTTATAGGCAAGACGGGAATTCGATGCCTGATCCAGCACCTTGTTCCACTTTTCCACAGCCTCGTCATACTGTCTGTTCTGCTGACACATAGTGGCGCTGCGGATAAGCTTTCCGTATTCCGTGGGCTTGAAAAGGGTTATCTGTGCCGTCGTGGAATCCAGCACCGCCATTATCATCTGCTTATAGGTTTCCGCCTCCGGGTCGTCCGCCGTCACTATGCCGTCCTCGACGGCCGCAAAGGGCAGAAGGTTGATGGCCACCGGAGTGGTAAACGCGCCCTCGCTGCTGCCCTTGGCTCCAAAGATAAACAGCAGCTCGCCTTCGTTATTATAAGTGAAGATTCTTCCCTTGTTGTTATCCAGCGCGCTGTATATTCCGTCGCTCGCCACGGCAATATCCACCATGGAGGAGAACTGCTTGCGCTCCAGCGCGCTGTAGCTTGCATCTCCGGACGGCGGATAATCATCGTTGCGCTTAAGAATATCCGAGCCGGTAGGCGCAATACGCTTTATCGGCGCACCCAGCTCGCTGCCGCTGATGAAGTGATTCCACAGATCCTGTGCTTCCAAAGCATTTATGGTTCCGAATATCATGCCGTCTCCGTCCAGGGTAACATTGCTGTACTCCGTGGACAGGTTCAGCGTGAGTCCCTCCTTCTGCGCGTCGCTGAGTATTCTGCGCAGCAGGTTGGACAGGGTCTGCTTAACCTTTGTTGCGCCGGTAAACTTGGTAAAGGAGCCGTCGGAGCTGAGCTCTATGAGTCCTTTATGGTTACCCTTTGACACAACATACATATTTCCGCCGTCGGCAATGGCCACTTTAAGCGGCTTGTACTGGCTGTCATTGTCCTTGTTTTCGCCCGTACCGCCGCCCTCGGAATCGTCGGAGCCGTCGTCCTCTTCGGGAGCGGCGGTCGTATCGGCGCTTATGCTGCCGGAGTTATCGTCCGAAGCCAGCAGCTCATCCAGCCCCGCAGGCTTTTCAAAAATGCGCACGCAGACATACTGCCCGTTTTCATCGGCCTCAAAGCGTATTATTCTTGCATTGCCGGTATCGCATATATACAGCGAGCCGTCCTTTGCAAAGGTTACGCCGGAGGGGGAGGAAAGCGTGTAATTCTTTCCGTTAAACTCAAAGCCCGATATTTCCACCGTTGTTTCGGTATATGTGGGCTGGCCGTTTTCATCAAGAACGGGATTGCCCTCTTCGTCCAGCACCGGCTCCTGCACGGTCTGCACGGTTTTATTGGAAATGTACTGCTTGAGCTTATAGCTCTTATCAATTATAACCACGCGGCTGTTTCCGGTATCCGCAATGGCCATATCCCCGTTCACGGCGGAGGTATCCATATCCTCCGGGTTCTTGAAGCCGTCGTCCATGTTCGTCTGCACGCCCATGGAAACGGCATCGATCACCTTGTAGGGAACATATGCCTGCGGCTCCGTGGAAACAAGGCCTTTATAATAGTTGTAGTTCTGATACGGCGCGGCAAAGGCCGTAACCGCACACAGGAGTCCCATAAGCAGGACTGTTATAAAGACTGTCAGCTTTCTTTTCATTTCGTCTGCTTACCTCCTTAATCCTTCATACCCGAGGTAGCCATGGTCTCAATGATGTTGCTCTGCGAAACCACAAACATGATTATCGGCACCGACATCATTACCACGGTAACCGCGTTGCCTACGCCGGCACGGGCAATACCCGCCGAGGTTATCTGCTGAAGCGCATAGGACAGCGTTTTGAGGCTCTCCGACTGTATATATATCGAAGCGCCGGTGTTCCACAAGCCCTGCACCGCAAATATCATAAGCGTCAGCCATGCGCTCTTTATGTTGGGCATTACTATGGACCAGAATACCCTCAGGTGGCTTGCGCCGTCCACACGCGCCGCCTCCACCACCGCCATCGGTATCTGCAGCATGAAGCTGCGGATAAGATGCAGACCCAGCGCCGAAGCAAATACCGGCACAATCAGCGCCCACTGGCTGTCCACAAAGCCCAGCCCCGACATTATCATGTAGGACGGAATCCACAGCACGGTGCCGTTGAACATAAGTGCAAGCTCTATCATCTTTGTAAAGAACCTGTTTCCGGGGAAGCGGTGCAGCGCCAGCGCAAAGGCGCACAGCGAGCAGCACACGATCTGTCCGAAGGTTCCGGCAAAGGTTATGAATATGGTATTGAAGAAGTATCTGGTAAAGGGCACCCACGAGGTGTTCATAAGCACGAACAGATCGGAGTAGTTCTTTGTTGTCCAGTTATTGGGGAATATCGTCGGAGGGAAGCGGTACAGCTCGTCCGTGGGCTTGAAGGAGCTGCCGATTGCAAAAAGCATCGGCAAAACCATGAATGCGCCTATAAGCACAAGGAACAGCACGGTGAGTATATCGCCGCCGACAGAACGGTTGACTTTTCTTCTTTTTATCCGCGCCATCTTAATCACCCACCTTGCTTATAAGCTTCTGCGCCAGCTTGTTGCACACTATCATAAGGAAGAACAGCACCGTTGCCAATGCGCAGGCATAGCCCATCTCCATTCGGCTTCCGCCGTAATCCTGTATGTGCAGTATAAGCGTATGCGCAATATAATCCTGCGTAGGATAACCGCACAGCGCGGTTATCTGATCGCCCACCGAAAACGCTCCTGTTATGCTCATAATGGCACTGAATACCATCTGCGGCCGCATATAGGGCAGGGTAACATACCACAGCTCCTGCCAGCGGTTCTTTACGCCGTCCAGCGCCGCCGCCTCATAAAGCGTCTTGTCCACATTCTGAAGACCTGCTATAAAGGTCAGGAACGATACTCCCAGCGACGACCACAGCAGCACTATCATAACGCAGGGCACTATATAATTGACATCCTCAAGCCATCGAATATTCGATGTTATAAGCCCCAGCTTTATAAGGTTACCGTTCAGGTAGCCGTATGTGTCGGAGGAGAATATCAGCTTCCATACAACATATACGTTTGCAAGAGTAGGCGCATAGTATATCAGCGTCATAAACGCCCTTACCTTCGGAGTAAGCTCATTTATAAGCCATGCAAAGAACAGGGACAGTATATATCCGCCCGGTCCCAGCACCACCGCAAAAAGCATGGTGTTTTTAAGAGCCGTCATGAACAGGTCGTCCGCTATAAACATTCTGGTATAGTTGTCCCAGAATATGAACTTGGGCTGCTCCAGAATGTTAAAATAGGTAAATCCGTAATATATGGCCGTGACCACAGGCAGCACGGTCAGAGTGATGAACACCAGCATAAAGGGCAGCATGAACAGATACAGTATTCTGTTCTTCCACGCCTCATGCAGCTTGGTTTTCATGTAATGTCCCAAAAAGCTCTGCTTTTTAGGGGCAAACTGTGAGGGTTGCATTTCGTTTGTCATCCTCTGCCTCCTTACCACAAATCCTTGTTGTCCAGCTTCTCCTGGAACTCGGCTCTCTTGCGTGCTATCTCATCGTTTATCTGCTTGGAATACTCAAGAAGCACAAGGTTGCTGTCCGAATTGCTTCCGATTACTTCCTTCCATGCAAACTCGATGTTTCTTCCCATGTAATAGGAGCCCGGAACCTCAGGAATTCCGATAACATGCTGCCACTGATCCTTTATGGCTTCAAGGGATTTCTTATCCCAAGGCAGCTGCTCAACGGCGGCGACATTTGCCGTCTGATAACGGGCCGCGCTGCCAAGCAAGCTCTCTATCTCGCGTCCGAACAGCGCCTGAGCCTCGGTGCCCGTCCACCAGGACATGAACTTCCACGCGCTCTGTCTGTCCTTGCAGGTGGAGATCATAACGCAGGCGGTAACAGTACCCGCCGTAGAATAGTTGATTGTGCCGTCCTCCCGAACGGTGCCGGGAACCTTTTTGAATTCCCAAAGTCCGTCCAGCTCGGGAGCGAACACGCTCAAAAGGTTGTAGGAGCTGTATCCGGCAATAGCCACCGGAATCTCACCGGAACGGAAACGGTTGGAGAAGTCATAGCTGTTGGGCAGCCTGTGCACCGTGAACAGGTTCGTCCACATCTTGAAGGCGTCCAGCGCCTCATCGGAATCAAGGTTGCCCGTGATGCCGTCGTAGGGATATTCGTCGCTCATCTTGTAAAGCTCGCCGCCGCGCTGGTAAAGCATGGTCGCATACAGTCCCAGCGTGCCGCCCACAACGCCCAGAACGGGAACCGGCATACCGAAGTTCATGTTCTTGTTCTGCAGAAGCGGCAGCAGCTTGTAAATATCATCCCAGGTGTTAAGCTGCGTGTCGGGGTCTACTCCCAGCTCCTCCATGATGTCCGTTCTGTAATAGAGCATCTGGAAGTCCTGAGTTTCCGGCAGGCCGTAAACTGCGGTTCTGAAGCGCAGAGGCGTAAGCGCGCTTTCGTGGAACTGGCTGAACACCTCTTCGCGGTTTTCAAACTCATCGCTGTTAAGGTTTATCACCGCTCCGCGCAATGCATAGTTTACCGCATCGCTGGAGCCTCTGGAGAGGCACACATCCGGTCCGTTGCCCGCAAGGGTCGCCGGCAGCAGCGCGCCGGCAGCCACCAGCTTGAGGTTTACCGCAACATTGTATTTAACCGTAAAGCGGGAATCTATTATCTGCTTAAGCACATTGGCGTTGTCACGGTTGCCCGCGTTGCCCGCACCGGTCTCTACCCATACATCCACGGGTTTCTGATCGCCGTCCGTCGTTACGGAGCCGATGGTATCGTAATCCTCGATAAAGGAAGCTATAAAGGAGGTTATCTCGTGAACAAAGCTCTGGAAGAAGGTTGCATCTCCCTTGGGCAGCTCGCGGTCGGGGGAGCATACCACAATGTAGTCCATCTGCAGCGGCTGCTGACGCATGGTGTTTATCCATGTTCCCAACGCGGCGATGTTGTCCTTAAGATCGCTGAAGCGCTCCTTAAGCGTATCGGTGCGCACCTCGATCTCGTCAAGAATAAGTATCAGCTTGCGCAGAACGCTGGACTGCTCGTTGGTCTTGCCGTTGTAGGCGTCCTTTACCTCCTGCTCGATCTGCTTAAGGTTGGCGTTTTGCTCCTTAAATATCTGAAGCGCCTCTCCCGCCACCTTGGCAAACTGATAGTCGCGGTTGACATCGGGGGATGCGCCGGTAAGCATCAGTATCTGTCTGTATGCGGCGTTAAGCTGCGTAAGGCTGCTCTCGGTCTTCTGGAGAGTCCGGCTCAGATCGCCAAGGGTTATCTCCATGCGCAGCACATGCTTGCCCGCCTCCAGATAGAACAGCATATCCTGTCCGTCCTTCTGAACCGGCTGCACGCTGTAACTTGTGGAATAGGGGAATTTGATGTCCTGAGTCTCCTGACATACCTCGCTGCCGTCAATAAGCATACGGCGATGAGCGTTTGCGCCGCCCAGCACATTCTGCTTTGCCTTGAAGGCAATCTTGTAAAGCCCGGAAACCTTTACATCTATCTCCCACTCCATCCATGAGCCTACATCCTGCCACTTATCGCCGCCTATGGAGTTAAGACGGATCTTACTGTTGTGATAGGGCTCCATGGTGGGGGTGGAGCGGTCCGCTATTGCATAAAGGGTAGGATCGCTCTTGTCGGAGGGATCCTCAGCCTGTATCTTTATATAGGTATCGTCGTTGTCCGGCACCGCGGTATAGCCCTTCTGGCCGTAAAGCGCCTTAAGCTCCTCATAGGTGGGAGCCTCGGCCCGCTTGCATATCTCAAGGGAGGATATGGCAAAGCACTCGCTCACGGGAGAAAGCGCGATTATATGCTCCCCTGCGGTCAGATAGAACGAGAACGGTTCGGGATAGTATCCCAGATAATCGCGGAACTCGCCCGTCTGCCACGCTTCCTTCTCTATCTGGAAGGGGCGGAGATCGTTATCCGTCTTTTCGTCGCGTTTTACCGGCGTCTCATTGACCCAGCGACGGGTGAACTGCACCTGACGGGCATCATAGAACGGCATTTTGCCGTCAATGTATACCGCACGCGAAACGGCAGAGCCCTTGGAGGTATACTCCGTAACCGTGCTGCCGCTCTCCGCCTTGAAGCTCTTGAAGGTGTAGTAATGCAAACGGAAGCTGTAAAGCCCCGTCTGCGGCACCGTAACCTTCCAGCCGATAATCCTGTCATCGGTGGATACCACCGCTTCAACGCCCTCAAAGCTGCCCATGGGCAGCTTATCCTCGCTTACGGTAAAATCGCTGTTAAGCACAAGATGCTCCGAGGCCGGCGCGGATATACTTGCATCCGGCTTAGCCGCAGAGGCATACTGCTCAAGGTAGGCTCTGTATTCCAGCCTGTCCTTGGAGCTTTCCGTGCCGCTGTCCTGTTGTTCCTGATTTGTATTGCCTCCGTTTCCGGATGCATCGGGGTTTGCCGGGTCGCTGCCGTCCGCAAACGCAGTCAGGCCGCAAACCGACACAGCCATAAGCAATGCAAGCATTGCCGCTGTTATCTTCTTCCCGATAGCCATAGAATCCCCTCCGTTAAACATTATACGCAAAAAGCAATTGGGAAAACTCGGATATGTCGTCTTTTTGGGACAACTTTTATCCCGCTACATTCAAGAGGATATTATCCCCCTTTAATTATAGCGGTATTATGATAATTCAATATCCCCCTTAATGTCAATATAATTGGCGATTTTGCTATGTGAATTTTAACGCACATCAGCGCGATTTATGCCGTTTTTTCGCCCTCGCGGGACTGAATTTATCCCTATTATTAACATATGAACCATATCGCATATGTTAATCTGACAAACACCGCATCCCTACTCACATTATATTTTCATCCGTTTCCCCCGCACTTGCGTCCATACGCAACTTTGCTGCCTTCGGTCACTGCACAATGCCGGCTTTTTTCTTTTGCCCGCGGCCCTTATCCGAAAATTCGCTTTCAGTTGTTTCCGTGCTGCACGCCGTTATTGTCCACCGTATATTCCCCCGTATATATCAGCTCCGATACCGACACCACGCTGAACCCCTGCTTTTTTAGCGCCGCCAGCACGCGCGGCAAAGCCTCCAGTATATGATCGGAATTGTTGTGAAACAGTATTATATCCCCCGCCTTCACCTTTTTTGTGGTACGCTCCACTATCGCATCCGCGCTCAGCCCCTTCCAATCAAGAGAATCTATCGACCACTGCACGCAGTGCATGGGTATGCCGCGCACCGTCTGCACAACGGCATCGTTATAATCCCCGAACGGGGGACGGAACACCGTGGGCGTGCTGCCCGTCAGCTCCGTTATTTTGTCATTCACCTGCTCCAGCTCGCTGCGCATCTGCTCTGCGGTCAGCTTTGTCATCTTGGGATGGTTCTGCGAATGATTTCCTATTTCAAATCCCCTTTGTGCTATGCTTTTCACCTTCTCGGGGTATTTCTCCGCCCAAAAGCCCACCAGAAAGAAGGTTCCCTTCGCCCCGGCGGAATCCAATATGTCCATTATTCCGTCCGTCTTGTCGGCCCCCCATGCCGCGTCGAAGCTCACCGCCACCTTTTTTTCCGCTGTGTCCACGCTGTATATGGGCTTGTGAGCCGCCGCCGTCACCGCCTCCTCACCGCCGGAGGAAAACACCGCCGCGCACACTATCAGCATCAGGCATGCCAGCACCGCCACTATTCCCGAGCGCCTCATAAACAGTATCCTCATAAATTATCCCTCCATATAAATATGGTAAAGCCTATGACGGTACCCGCCGCCGTATTCCGCTTAGGTGTGACAGCAAAACGGAAATGCTTCGCCTTTTCTCCGCGCCCTGATTACACGCCCGCACTTATGACCCGCCTTTTGTTTTTATGCAGCAATATGTCTGAAAAAAATAATTGGTTTTTTATGGCACACTGCGTTGACATTTGACATTTCGTCACATATAATAAAATCGTAAGGCGAACAGTTTATTTTTTTGACTTCATATGTGACAATTTGTCACATTATAAAATATCTCCGCTTCATCACGCGGAGAATAAAAGGGGGATCACCTATGATAAAATCAAACAACACCGCATCAGGCAGCCTTGGCCGCACCAACACCCGACACTTCCCGGAAGCTCCCCTTCTCCCCGAGCAGGAAGGCTCCGCGGGCAATTACACCCCGGACGAGCTGCGCAATGCCGAGGAAATGCTTGCCGACCTGGACGAGGTATACTATTCCCTTATAAAACTCCAGCGGGAATACGGCGCTCTTGTTCGCGCCTCCGGCCCGGACGGCTATGTGTGCCACAGTGCGGAATGCGCCCGCAGCGCGCAAAGCCTCAATATGAGCGCCCTTGAGCTTGCACAGCGTCTTGACTGTCTCAGCGGCCGCTATCATGCCCTTGTATATATGCTGCGCACCCTGAAAGAGGATCTTGCCTCCCTGCGTCCCGGGCGCGAATATACCTTTCTTAAGCTCCGCTTCCGGCACGGGCTTTCCGTGGACGAAGCGGCACAGCAGCTTCGCTGCTCCCGCCGCAGCTGCTACCGCATCCGCATGCGCGCCCTGAACGCCGTATGCGATTCCCTTTCCAAAACGCCGCTTGGACGCCGCGTACTCTCCTTCGGGCACGGCACGGTGCTGCACCGCTACAATAAATAATTCCGCCGCCTCCCCGTCCGCTACGGCATCCCTGCACAACAGAAAAAGGCCTTCATTCCGAAGGTCTTTTTCCGCAGTAATATCTGTACATCAGCATTATACACCATATATACGAAAAAAGACCCGCATTCAGCGCTCTTTTCCGAATTTCGGATAAACGCCTCCGGGTCTTTTTTCTCTGATTTTTCGTTTTTAAGCACGCAGCCCGCTTTTTGCAAAGCCGTTTTCCGAAGAATAATCTCCGCTCAAATGCCAGCACGCCTCAAAACGCTTTTCAGCCCTTGAAATCGCGCTCAAAGGATCTGCACAGGCATTTGCCCTTAGGCGTCATATCCGCACGGCTTATATCTACACGCTCCGCCATGCATGCGCCGTCCTTGTTGTGCGCGCAGCCCGCCGCATCGCAGCAGATGCAATTGTCCCGGCAGGGCAGCTCCAGGCTGCCGATCTCGTTTGCAAGCTCGCCCGCCTCAATCCGGCGTCTTGGTCTGTAAGAAGCGCAGAACACCGTTTTGCAGTCTCTGCCTCCGGTACATACATCCACGCGCTTTTTTGCGCATTTGCAATCGCTGTTGTGCGCACAGCCTCTCTGTTCACATTTTATAACGCTCATATTTTTATCCTCCGCGTTGATTTCACTGTTATTCTGCCTTGTTTTTCGGCATTTATACTGTAAATATCAGGAATACAAATTCCTTTTACGGGCAAAATACCTGTAAAATATACTCCGTTAAACCGTCAGGAGGTGCTTTTTTTGGATCCCGTTTCTCATATCAGGCTGCAAATTCAGGCGCGCGTGGGGCAGAATGTCACCATACGCGCAAACACCGGCCGCCGCCGCGAGCACGAATACACCGGGCTTCTCACCGGAGCCTATCCCAATATCTTCACCCTTTGCTGCATGCTGGACGGCACAAAGCGCAGCCTTGCCTACACCTATGAGGATATCCTCACCGGCAGCGTGCTGTTTGTGCGGCGTGCGTAGCAAGATGTAAATTTACACTTCGTACACGCTTTTTATCAAAAAAATTCCCCCCGAACAGGACAAAAAATGCTATAATATATCCGACAATAAAAATAACGCCGCAGCTGCGGCGGAATAAAAAGCAAACGGAGGTACGCCATGTCCCTTATCAATCTTACAAACGAAAATTTCGATGTCGAAGCCGTTAAAAGCGATAAGCCGGTGCTTATAGATTTCTGGGCGCCCTGGTGCGCGCCCTGCCGCGCTTTGGGTCCAACCATCGAGGAGCTTGCACGGGAGTGCACCGATTATAAAATATGCAAGGTCAATGTAGATGAGCAGCCGGAGCTTGCCCGCCGCTTCATGGTGCGCAGCATACCCTTTATAGTTATAATGGTAAACGGCACCGTAACGGATACCGCCGTAGGCGGACGCAGCAAGGAATCCCTGCTGGAAATGCTGCAAAACGCATAAATCCGTCATTGCAAACAGCCGCAAAAATGCTTTTGCGGCTGTTTTTTGCGCCTTCTTTCAGCGCGTGCGGCTCTTTCCCGAATTTCACGGCATCTAAATATCAGGTTGACAAATTCTCTCCCGATACATATAATTAACCCTGTAATGTTATATAATATATGTACTCGTAGCGAAGCTGGATATCGCGTCAGACTCCGACTCTGAAGATCGTGGGTTCGAATCCCGCCGGGTACACCATATATAAAAATAAGGAGCAATTCTCATAAGAACAGCTCCTTATTTTTTCTTTCGGTTTTTCCGGCATACCGCCGTTTTTCGCCTAAGGGCCGCAATCCTGCGCTCCCTTTTGCATTTCATCCCTTACAAAGCAATATATTCAACAACGGCGCTCTGCCTTTTATGCGGTATTTTTATGCTTATGCCCGTGCGCAGCACGGCTCCCTCCACGGTGAATTCGCGGGTATTATAAAATTCATCCGATACCCGTATGCAGTATTTCCCCTCTGCCGCCTCCGGCACATTTATGATCATGCTGTCATTTAGCGCCTGCTCCCGCCTGAACAGATAAAACACGCCGTTTCCGTTTTTTGCAAGCCGGTAGCCCGCCCATACCGTTTCGTCCGTCGTGATCTCCGTAAGGGGATAAAAATCTCCCAACCAGTAATTGCGCAGGTGCTTTATCTCCGCCACCGCTTTTTTCGTAATATCGGGGTCATACTCCTTCCCCCCAATAATCAAACTGACAGCAGGCGCCGCTGGTGCAGCCGCAGCGGCATTCATATCCGCACGCATCTCTTTTAATGGGTACTCCCTTTATACAGTTTACTTTATGCCATTGCAAAGTAAAGCTGTTTTTATTGGCATCGCCCCATGCTTGCGTTCTTGCTTCCGCCTGAATAATATGTTAAAATACAATGTGTAATAAAACCCTCTTGTAATCATAAATATAAATCAAAAACAAGGAGTCATTATGTCCGAAATATCTCAGCAGACCCGCAGCCCCAAGCCTCATCGCGCCCTTAAAATCACCCTTCGCGTCCTTGTATGTATCATTTCCGTGCTGCTGCTTGTTTTCATTGCCGCGCGGTGCATATTCATGCTGCCCGTAAGGGATTATTACGCCGCCTCGGTGCGCGCCTTCACCATTCCCGGCATAAGCGACGGCATGATACATCAGGGGCTTGCCTATGATTCCGAAAACGGCGAATTTCTCATAACCGGCTACCGCAGCGGCGGCAAGGCTTCTCTTTTAAGCATAGTAAACGAAAAGACCGGCAGCCAAACCAAGCGCCTTTCCCTTTGCGATGCAGACGGCGCGCCCTTCACCGGCCATGTCGGCGGAGTTACCCTCTACGGAAATTATGTCTACATAGCCGACAGCCGCGGCGTGCTTGCCTATTCCCGCAGCGAAATAAACTCCGCCGAAAACGGCGCCTCGGTAAATGCTTTGGGGCTTTTCTCCACCCGCACGGATAAAGACTCCATGGGCGTTGCCTTCCTGCATGCTCAGGACGGTCTCCTTTATATCGGCGAATTCTACCGCGACCCCAACTACCCCACAAGCGACAGCCATAAGCTCACCTCCCCCTCCGGCGAACTGAACCCCGCTCTGCTTGCGGTGCTCCCCCTAAGCAGCGACGCTCCCTTGGGCATATCCGGCGATATCCTCTGCGCCTATTCCGTTCCCGGGCTCATACAGGGCATGTGCCTTGACGATAAAGGGCGCATATGTCTCTCCGCCTCCTACGGCGCCGCCTTTTCACACATATATATTTATTCCTCTCCCGTGCCGGGCGGCAATGCCGATGTGCTGGGACAAAAGGTGCCGTTATATTTTCTCGACTCCTCCTGCCTTGCTCTTGATATAAAAATTCCGCCCATGTCCGAGGAAATAGTGTTTGCAAACGGCAGGCTGTACACCATGTGCGAATCCGCAAGCAACAAATATATCTTCGGCAAGCTCACCTCCGCCCGCTATTGCTATGCCACCGACCTTTCCGCCTATGAAGAATAAAAATTATCGCGAAGAAGCGGCAATATGCCGTTTTTTGCGGCGAACCGCCGACAAAGGAGGCTTTGAAAAATATGAATAAAGTCGCCGTAACGGGCTGCCCCGGCGCCGGAAAAAGCACCTTTGCGCGAAGGCTTGCCGGAATAACCGGGCTGCCTTTATTCTACCTTGATATGCTCTGGCATCTTCCGGACGGTTCGCATGTTTCACGACAGGAATTCTCCCACTCCCTTGATATTCTGCTTGCACGCGACCGCTTCATTATTGACGGCAATTATCTGAAAACCCTTCCCGCCCGGCTTGAAGTATGCGATACCGTTTTCTTTCTTGATTACCCGCTGTCCCTATGCCTTGAAGGCGCACAAAAGCGTATAGGCAGAAAAAGAGAGGATATGCCGTGGGTTGAAACCTGCTTCGACCCCGAATTCCGCGAATATATCAAGGCCTTTCCCGCTCTTCAGCGTCCCGAAATACTGCGTCTTTTAGAGGTATACAGCCAAAAAAGGCCGTCCCTTGAAATCTTTATTTTTTCCTTACGCGCTCAGGCGGACAGCTATCTTGACTCCCTTGCCGCCGGCTGCTTATCACGCTGCTTATAACGCTGCTTATAACGCTGCTTATAATACATGCATCCGACTATACAAAAAGGCGTCCGCGGTACAGTCGCGCGAACGCCTTTTTTACATTCTTATATTTTTCTTTAAGCGCGCCTCAGCCCTCCAGCATCGCCGCTCCCACTATTCCCGCGTCGCTGCCCATCGTGGCAAGGGTTATCTTGGCTCTGGGCAGCGCCTTATTCAGCACCAGCTCATCCACCCGTCTGCGCAGCGGCTCCAGCAGGAAATCCCCCGCTCCGGCCACTCCGCCGCCCAAGGCAATAACCTGCGGCGCCAGCAGATTTATTATGCTTGCAAGCAAATGCGCAAGATAGTTTACATATTCCTCAAAAACAAAGCAGCCAAGCTTATCTCCCTGACGGGCAGCATCCACCACCGCCTTGGCGTTTATGCTCTCAAGTTTCGCAAGGCTGCTGTCGGGATAGCTGCCCAGCAGCTCCTGCGCCCGCTTTATAATGGCAGTTGCCGAGGTATATGCCTCCGCGCAACCCTTCTTGCCGCAGCCGCATACCCGGCCCTCCGCCACCAGCGTCACATGCCCAAGCTCTCCGCCGCCCGCCATACCGCCGGAGAAAAGCTTACCGTTCAACACTATTCCGCCGCCTACGCCGGTGCCCAGCGTTATGGTCACGCAGCTTTGGCTGCCCTTTCCCGCACCCGCAACATATTCCGCCCATCCGGCAGCATCCGCATCGTTTGCAATGGCTATGGGCAGCGGCACAAGGGAATACAGCTCCCTGCGCAGGGGCATGTCGTGCCAGTCGAAGTTCGCGCTGTATACAATGTTTCCCGTTTTCTCATCCGCCACTCCGGGAGAGCCTATTCCTATGGCCTCACACTGCGAAAGCTCTACGCCGTTCTCCGCAAGCAACGCATATATCGCCTCCGCCATCGCCTTTACCGTAGCATGAAATTCACGGTCGGACGGAGTATCCACATATTTTTTTGCCTTCAGCACTCCGTTTTCCACAAGCCCCGCGCCTATATGCGTTCCGCCCAGATCAATTCCTATCCTGTACATTCTTTTCTCCCGTCCCAAAAAACAGTTTCGTTTTTTGCATGTTTTTTAACCGTTTTTGCACCGTTTTTTAGCGTTTTTTTGCGCCTTTTTAACGGTTTTTTTGCACTTTTTGTCTCTTTCGTTTTGTCCAATAATGCATAAATATTCATTATCGCTGCATATTTATACATTTGCACCTATTTCAGATGTGCGTTCTTCTTCAGCTCATCCAGCGCACTGTACCCCATGGATTTCAGTCTGCTGTTGCGCGCCGCCACCTCTATTATTATCGCAAGATTTCGCCCGGGGCGCACCGGAATAAACAGCTTGGGAATGGTCACTCCCAATATCTCCATGCTGTCGCTTTCGTCCCCCAGCCTGTCATACTGCTTTCCGTCCTGCCATTCTTCCAGCTGAACCGCCATATCCAGGCTTTTTGAGGATATTACCGCGCCCACGCCGTACATATGCTCCACATTTATTATGCCCACGCCGCGTATCTCCATCAGGTGCCGCAGCATGGAGGGCGGCTCTCCCACCAGCCTGTTTTCGTTCACGCGCTTTATAAGCACCGCATCGTCGGCCACCAAACGGTGCCCTCTTTTTACAAGCTCCAGCGCCGTTTCGCTCTTGCCGATGCCGGATACCCCCACCATCAGCACTCCCACGCCGTAAACATCCATAAGCACTCCATGCATACTTATGCACGGAGCCAGCCTGTCGGAAAGGTAATTTATCAGCGCGTGCTCCACCTTGCTCGTCACCTGCGTTTCGCTCTTGAGAACTATCCGGCCGTGACGCGCCGCGCTTTTAAGCATGATCTCGGAGGGGTTGAATTTGCAGCTGGCCACCGCGCAGGGTATCTCGTAGGAAAACAGCCTGTCAAAAGCAAGCTCCTGCTGTTCCGATGTCATTTTCTCGGTATAGGCCCGCTCTACATTTCCGAAAACCTGCACGCGGTTATGCGGAAAATAATCAAAAAAGCCCGCAAGCTGAAGACCGGGGCGCGTGACCTCGGTTGTATCTATGTCTATATAGTCCTTCCCGCCGGATTCCAGCAGCGTAAGCCCCAGCGCACGGGAAAACTCGTCTATGGGTATTTTGGCCATAATATCACCTCGAAAAACCGCGGCGCCGCGCTTCCCGGCAGCCGCTTTTACAGTATTTTATCATCTGACAGGCAATTTTGCAACGGACAAATGCCTTTTTGCGCGCTTTCATTGCTTTTCATCGGCACACTGCCGTGCCGCAGCATAAAACGGCTGCGAAGCCTGTTTTCGTAAAAAGAAAAAGCGACGGGTCGCGCCGCCGCTCTTATGCCGAAAAATTATTACTTTATGATTCTGATCTTGCCGATAACAGGCAGCTCCTTGGCCTTGCCGGTAGCAGCGTTTACGATTCCGATAATGCTCAGCACCAGGAACAGCACGCTGATGACCCAAAGAATGATGTTTACAACCGCAAGGGGCAGAATAGCTCTGATAATCGCGCTGACGAAGTTGTATATTATCTCCGCGATAAACAGAACCAAACCCTGATTTGCATGGAAACGCGCATACTTGGAATTCTTTGCGGCAAGAATGGGCACCAGCACCAGAATTCCGATGTAGGCAAGCACTGCCATTACCTTATTGGATTCGATATCGGAGTTGTCATAATCCTTGGTGGTGTCCTCAGTGTTGTTCAGCTGCGCAATCTTAGCGCCCAGATCCTGCTGATTGTTTTCCTCCGCACCCACAGCCGCTCCGCAGGCCTTGCAGAACTTTTCGCCGTCCTCTACCGGCTGACCGCATTTTGCACAATTCGCCATAATATTACCCTCCGTTTTTATGTGCTTTATTACGCATAGCACACATTTTTATTAAAGGTATTATATCATAAACACGGCTAAATGTAATATTTTTTCGCGTATTTTAAGCATATTTTATCGAATATACGCCTTTTTCGCTTTACTTGCTTTCGGACGGCAGACAGTACAGGCTTTCATAGCCGTGCAGCAGCCGGCGGTACTCCGTGCTTTCCTCCCTTGCGCTGCGCAGAGTCTGATGCGGCCGGAAGCCATCGTGTGCGGCGTCAATTACGCTGCCTGCAATATTTGAGCAGTGATCCGATGTGCGTTCAAGATCCGTAAGCAGATCCGACCACACAAAGCCTGCCTCAATGCTGCAATTGCCCTTTTGCATGCGCAGTATGTGACGGGTGCGCATCTGCTCCTTAAGCATATCTATCACCTGCTCCAACGGCTCCACCTTAAGCGCCGCCTCCGTGCTTCCGTTAATAAAGGCCTCCAACGCGGTATCCAGTATATCGCTTACCGCTTTTTCCAGCACGGCGTATTCCGCCTCCGCATCGGCAGAAAAGCGCAGACCCTTGTTTTTCATCTCCTCGGCAGCCTCCAGCACATTTACGGCGTGGTCGGATATCCTCTCAAAATCCCCCATTGCCTTAAGCAGCTGCGCCGCCTCCACGCTTTCCTCGGGATTAAGCTTGCAGGCGCTCAAATGCACAAGATATGTCCCCAGCATGTCCTCGTATCTGTCGCAGATCTCCTCGTTTTTTCTTACCCTTGCGGCAAGCTCCGCCGAATAGCTCTTATAGCTGCTCATGGCGCATTTTAATGCCTCTGCCGCCCTGTGTGCCATTTCACCGGCCACCCTGCGGCTTTGGGCAAGAGCAACGGAGGGCGTGGCAAGCAGCCTTTCGTCCAGCTCGGTGCGCTTCTCGCTGCGCTTGGAATCCGGCACAAGGCGTATTGCCAGCTTTTCAAGCAGCCCCCCTGCCGGCAGCAGCAGGGCGGTGCATATGATATTGAACACAGAATGGCACACGGCTATGCCGGAAAGAGTGGCGGCGGAGGCAAGGATTGCCGGCGCAAACAACGCCCGCACTATGTAAAAAACCGTCAGAAGTATAACAACGCCTATCACATTGAACATAAGATGCACGGCGGCTGCCCGCTTGGCGTTTTTATTGGCTCCCACGGAGGAGATGATAGCGGTTATGCAGGTGCCGATGTTCTGCCCCATTATTATCGGTATGGCAGCCCCGTAGCTTACCGCCCCGGTGGTGGCAAGCGCCTGAAGTATGCCCACCGATGCCGAGCTTGACTGTATCACGGCCGTAAGCAGCGCGCCCGCAAGCACGCCCAGAACCGGGCTTTCAAAGGCGGTAAACAGCCCCGTAAACTCAGGAACCTGACTTAGCCCCGCAACGGCGGAGGACATGGTTTCCATGCCGAACATAAGGGTTGCAAATCCAAGAAGAATGGCGCCTGTATCCTTTTTCCCCGCGCTTTTGCAAAACATATACAGCACAATGCCTATAAGGGCAAGCACCGGGGTAAAGGAGGAGGGCTTTAACAGCTGAAGCCACAGGCTGCTGCCGTCAATACCGGCAAGGCTTAAAAGCCATGCCGTTACCGTAGTGCCGACATTTGCTCCCATTATGACATTTATGGCCTGCCGCAGCGTCATAAGCCCGGAGTTTACAAAGCCCACCACCATGACCGTGGTGGCCGAGGAGCTTTGTATTACCGCAGTTACCCCCAGCCCGGTCAAAAAGCCTGCCGCCACATTGCCCGTCATCTTACCCAGCAGCTGACGCAGCCGTCCGCCCGCTCTGCGCTCCAGCGCCTGCCCCATAACGCTCATGCCGAACAGAAACAGGCACAGGCCGCCTATCATGGTCAAAAAATCAAAAATACTCATAATTAAAGCCCGCATTTCGTAAATATTACTTCATTATTATCCATTCTTTACGCTACCACAGCCATGTAAAATTTACAGGCAGTATATTGTAAAAAGCATGTAAAGTCCTTCTTTGCAGCAGGAAAAAGACGCTGTCCTAAAGGCCGGCATCGGCACCCTCTCTCTTTACAGCCGCACCCCGGCTTTTCTGCGTTTTTTGCAAAATACAGGCAAACAAAAAGGAATGTCCGCCCGGACGGCGAATTTATATTGTTGGCCTTTTCCCTGCCGCTGCGCTTACCTTGTGCAAACGGCAAAGCGGTCGGAAGTTACGGCCTGAACCAAAACAATAAATACATATTTAATCGGAGAAATTATGAAGCATTATGATATTATAGTGGCCGGAGGCGGCTTTGCCGGAGTGGGCGCCGCCGTTGCCGCTGCGCGTATGGGGCGCAGCGTTCTGCTTATTGAAGAAAAGGGCTGTCTCGGCGGCGCGGCGGCCAATAGCCTGGTGCTGCCCTTTATGCCCTATTACACCTTTATAAACCAGCCGGACGGCAAATGGGAAATGAAATATCTCGTGCGCGGAATATTCCGTGAGATAACCGAAAAGCTGCATGACCGTGATGAATTCGATGTGAATTTCTTCAATACCGATTATCTTAAATATGTGCTGGACAATCTTGTGCTTCAAAGCGGGGCAGAGGTGCTTTTCCACAGCCGGATAACCGATGTCACCGTGCGCAACCGCCGTTTGGAATCGGTCGTTACTGCCTCAAGGGGCGGCAAGCACATTTTCGGCGCGGACTGCTTTATTGACGCAACGGGGGATGCAAACCTTGTATATATGTCGGGCTGCGGCTTTACATTGGGACGAAGCGGCGATCACCTTTGTCAGCCCATGACCCTTTGCTTCCGCATTTCGGGCGTTAACATGGCGGAATTTGAGCGCGAGTTGCCCAAAATGCAGCAGCTGTATAAAGAATATCTTGCCGCCGGACGCCTGCGCAATGTGCGCGAGGACATACTGGCCTTCCGCACCGTGGATGAAAACATAATACACCTCAATTCCACCCGAGTGGTTAAGCTGGACCCAACCGACCCCTTTGCACTCAGCCGCGCCGAGGTGGAGGGACGCGCGCAGATGGTGGAGCTTGCGGATTTTCTCAAATCCAATTTTGATATATGCAAAAACCTTCACATAGTATCCTCCGCGCCGGAAATAGGCGTGCGGGAAAGCCGCATGGTAACCGGCGAGCATCTGCTTACCGGGCGGGAGCTTGTGGATACGGTCAAATTCCCGGATGCAATAGCTGCGGGCAACTACGAAATAGACATCCATAACCCGGAGGGCAGCGGAACCTCGCATTACTACTTTCCGGCGGGAGAGTATTACACCATTCCCTATCGCAGCCTTGTGGCAAGGGATGCCGACAACCTGCTTGTAGCGGGGCGGTGCATTTCCTGCGACCACGAAGCGCAGGCCTCAATTCGCATAATGCCCATATGCTGCGCCACGGGACAGGCGGCGGGAACGGCGGCGGCTCTGTGCGCCGGCAGCGACAAAGCGCTTCGTGATGCAGACCTTGCCCTTTTGCGCGCAGAGCTTATAAAGCAGGGTGCTTTTCTCGGCGACTGACGCCTTTTTGTGATACGGCTGCCGATAAATGCTTCCCGCTTTTAAGCAAAAAAGCGAAAGCTGCGCTGATAATAATAAGGCGACCCATGTATAAAGGCTGTACTGTAATACAGGCTGTAATAAAAGTCCTTCCCCCTGCGCTGAGGCAGCGGAAGGACTTTTATCGTTTATTATCGCTTGTATACAGCCGCGCCTCCGTGCTTCAGCCCCGGCGGGGCACTTGCTTCCTTATGCCCGCTTCTCTTTGCCGCTGCGCTTTTTCGGGGCAGGCTCCTTGGGGATCTTAAGAAAACGGGAATAGTCCCCGCCTTCCTCAAAGCAATAGCTGCCGCTGCCCAAAACAAGGGTTTCGCCGCTCCAAGGCAGAGTAAGCTGCGCCGTTGTGCAGCAGGGCACGCAGCATGCAAGCCGGATGCCGTTCTGCGTGCGCTGCCACCCGCATTCCGTTTGGCCGTAGGGGGTTTTTATGCAGGCGCGCGCCTGCGAAAGCCCGTCCGCGGGCATCGGCTTCATGCCTATAACAGCGTAGCCCGGCGCAAGCGGGGTTATTCCCGCCACATTCTGATACAGCCACTGCCCCACCGAACCGTAGGCGTAGTGATTGAAGGAATTCATATCGGCGGTTTCAAAGCTGCCGTCCGGCTTGATGCCGTTCCAGCGCTCCCACACCGTGGTCGCCCCCATTTTTACCTCATACAGCCACGAGGGATAGTCCCGCTGCATTAAAAGCGCCGCCGCAAGATCGTGCCTCCCGTTTTCCGTAAGACAGGGACACAGCAGCGGAGTGCCCACAAAGCCGGTTACCATATGCCGCCCGTGGCGCTCCAGATTTTCGCACAGACGCGCCAGCACCTTTTCGCGGTCCTGCTGCCTTACAAGGTCAAAGCTGAGCGCCAAGGTACAGGCTGTCTGCGTATCGCTTACCACCCTTCCCCCGGCGGTTACATATTCCCTGCGGAAGGCGCGCTTTATGTCGGTGTTCAGTTTTCGGTATTCCAGCGCCTCCTGCCTTTTTCCAAGCTCCTGCGCCGCAAGGGATACAATATGGGCGCACCTTGCAAAGCAGGCGGTGGCCACAAGGTCCGGGTCCGTCGCCCCCGTCCAGCTGTCCCCTTCTCTGTCCATTCCCAGCCAGTCGCCGTACTGGAAATCCCCCTGCCAAAGAAAGCCGCGGCTTCTTGAGCGGATATAGTCCACCCACCCCTTCATGGAAGGGTACTGCCGCTCAAGCAGGCGCCTGTCGCCGTAGCACATGTACATCACCCACGGAATCACCGTTGCCGCATCCCCCCATGCCGCCGCACCGGCGGCGTCAAAGAGGTCGGGCACCATGTGCGGCACGCCCTTTTGCGCTGTCTGCTCGCAGGCAAGGTCCGCAAGCCACTTGGTGAAAAACGCAGATACATCCATATTGCAGGCGGCGGTGGGAGCAAACACCTGCGCATCCCCCGTCCAGCCCAGGCGCTCGTCCCTCTGCGGGCAGTCGGTGGGGATATCCACAAAATTTCCCCGCTGCCCCCAAAGTATGTTCTGCCACAGCCGGTTTACATCGGGGTCGGAGCATTCAAAGCTGCCCGTCTGCTCAAGGTCGCTGCACAGCACGCAGGCGGTAAAATCCTCCGGCTTTGCCTCCGCGCCCTCCACCTGAACATAGCGGAAGCCGTGAAAGGTAAACTCCGGCGCCAGCACCGACGCACTGCCGTCCGATATATATGTATCCGCCGCCCGCGCGGTGCGCAGATTGGCAGTGTATATCTCTCCGTCCTGCCCCAGCACCTCGCAGTGCTTAAGCGTTATGCGCCGCCCCTTGGGCGCGCGGCAGGAAAAGCGCACAAAGCCGGTAAGATTCTGCCCGAAATCCAGCACCTGCTTGCCGGAGGTGGTGATGATCTTATTTACTGCGGGCAATTGCTTTATTATGCGCACCGGGGGGCACACGCTCCACACAAGGCGGGAGGCGTCGTATTTTATCATGCGCACCGTGCCCTTATCCTCATAGCATCGGCGCATGTCCCAGTCCTCCCCCGCCTCTCTGCCGGAGGTAAGCAGCCGCCCGGTACCCCAGTGCCAGGAGCCGTCGCTGCACAGGGTATACTTCTGCCCGTTATTAAAGCGCAGCTCCAGCCGGCAAAGCAGCGCGCTGCCCTGCCCGTACACCTCCCGCTTGTTCACGCAGCCGAACACCCCGGAATACCAGCCCTGCGCCAGCATGACCTCAAGGTATTCTCTGCCGCTGTCTGCATTTTCCAGCGTTTTTTCCAGTGCCCGCCGCGTTTGCTGCGTTACATCATAGGTTTGATATTGCAGGCGGTGGTTGTAATCCGTAAAGCCGGGCGTCATATAGCTGTCGCCCACGCGCTCGCCGCCGATATATGCGCTGTACAGCCCAAGGGCGGTAATATACAGCCTTGCGCGCGCCACTCCGCCGTGTTTTTTTGACATTATGGCGCAGCCCAGCAGCCCCTTGCGCATTACGGGGCACTCCGTCTCCTTCGGCGCGGCAATAAAGCGCGCGGAGCCGAAATTCCCGAAAAGCCCGGTTTCAAAAAATGTTCCGGCCTCCTCACGGTGCCCGTGATTGTCCAGCACCCGCACCCTGACTTCATACCGTGTGCAGGGGGCAAGCCTGCCCGTTATCGGAATAAGCTGCGTTGCGGATGCACGGCTTGCCTCGTGCCATACGATGCCGCCGTCCCCCTGACTGACGGTTATCTCGCGCCGAATTTGCACGGTGTCCGCGTCTTCGCTTTGAAGTATATACGACAGGCGCGGCTGCGGCTCGTCTATGCCCAGCGGGCTTTTAAGATGTTCAACGGTAATATCGGTAATACGCATTTTTTCTCTCCGTGCGGCTGTATGCCGGCATTTTGTTTTCCCCTGACCGCAGTTTTCCCGCGGGCAAAGGTCCGTTTGAAAAGTCCGTTTGAAAAGTCTGTTTGAAAAAAGTCTGTTTGAAAAAAGAGCCGGAGCCGACATATCCCGTCGCCCCGGCTTTTGATTACATAACGATTATTTCGTGTCTGCCGCTGGAAAGCAGTATCTTTTCCTGAGCAGGCGCGCCGTCCGCCACGGCAACGCTGCCCTTTTTAAGCACTACCTCTGCCCTGCAGGACCACGGCACCGTTACATTGAGCACAATGCGGCCGTCCTCCCGCTTCCATTGCGATGCCAAAACGCCGTGCACCGTTTCATGGCTTGCGGATACATAATCAAGGTTATGCACAAAATCCGGCTGTATGATATATACATTGCCCTCGTGCCTTGCGGGGTCTATTCCGGCAAGGGATTTATAATACCACACCGAGAAGGAGCCGTGCATGGGGTGGTTGTGCGAGTTCATGCCCACGCCCGTGGAATTCTCAAAGCGCTCCCATATGGTGGTGCCGCCGCAGGCAAACATATAGCCGAAGGAGGGATAATCCTCTTTTTTGAGCAGCTCCACGCCTATATCGTTGCGCCCCAGCTTATCAAGCACGGCAAAGAGATATTTTGTGGTCTGGTTGCCGGTGGTGATATGGCCGTTGTTGGTTATCATAAGGTCGTCCAGCAGATGCTTTACAACCCTGTCCTTCTGATCCTCGGGCACTATATCCAAAAACAGCGGGAAGAGATTGGAACCCTGAGAGCAGGGAATATAGCAGCCGTTTTCACGGTCAAGGCAATGGCTGTTTATGTTGCTTTTTACCTCCTCCGCCTTGGCAAGATAAAACTCCGCTTCTTCCTCTTTGCCCATGATGCGCGCGCATTCTGCCATGGTGAGGCAATCGTAGTACACATAGCCGGTGGATATTATCTGCTTGCCGATGTTGGCCGGCATGGCGTCGCAGGAGTGTCCGAACTCGCTTTCCATAAGCGGCGGAGCCCAATCTCCGGCGTAATTCACATGCACCAGCCCGTTTTCGTCAAGGGTGGTAAGCTTGAAGCGCGCATAGCGGTTCATGCCGTCATAGAAGCGCTCCAGCACCGATTTATCGCCGTTGAAAAGATACATGCGGTAGGGCAGCTGCACATAAACGCTGGAAATATGGCAGGCCGGGAAGCCGCCGTAGAAGAAGGGCGCGGTATCCCCGATGGCGCCGCTTTCCTGAAGGGTTTGGGAATCGGCAATATCGTTGAGCCACTTTTCAAAGAACAGCTGTGCGTCGAAATTGAACATGGTCTGCTCGTAGCGCACCGTTACATCGTTTATCCAGCCCAAACGCTCATCCCTTTGCGGGCAATCGGTGGGCAGGGAGTGCTCGTTATTCATTTCGGTGTTGATTATTGCCTGATATATTTTGTTAAGCATCGGCTCGGAGCATTCAAAGTGTCCGGCTCTGTGCAGGCTGTTGTTTACGCGGTACGCCTCGCAGCCCAGAAGATGCACGCCCTCGTCGATGGTGACCTCGGCAAAGCGGAAGCCGTGATAGGTGAAGCGGGGCTTATAGTATTCCTCAACATATTCCCCCTTGAGAATATATGTATCGCAGGATTTCGCCTCGCGCAGGTTCATCTGGTTTACGGTCTTGTCCGCCTTCATGCTCTCGCCGTAGCGCACTACCACCTTTGCCCCCTTGGGTCCGCGCACGCGCAGCTTTACCCAGCCGGCAATGTTAAGGCCGAAATCGTAGGTTACGGTGTATACGCCGGGGCGGTGCACCTCGGTGGGGCGCATAAGATCATGCTCCCGGATGGGGGGCATTACCGTGGTATCGGATATCCCCTTGGGCGGATTCTTTGCGCACACGGCCGGCGTGAAGCGCTCGTCCGGCACAAAGTCCGGAGTGTTCCAGCCCTCAATTTCCAGACGGGCGTCATAGGTTTCGCCGTCAAAGACATTATTCATGATAATGGGGCTTTGAGCGCACAGCCATGTGCCGTCCGCCGCGGTAAGTATTGTTTCCTGCGTGCCGTCCTGATAGGTTATAAGCACGGTCATTTTAAGGCAGGGATCGTTATACCAGGAGGGATTTGTGCCGAATATCTGCTGGAAGAAAATGTGCTCGTGCCCGAACCAGCCCTCGCCCAGCTGCACGCCTATGGCATTTTTGCCCTGAAGCAGGAAGGAGGTGATATCGTAGGTGTCATACAGCACCCGCTTGTTGTAATCGGTCCAGCCGGGGCACAGGGAAGTGTTCCCCACCTTGCGCCCGTTTAAGGTAAGCTCGTAATAGCCAAGGCCGCTTACATAGGCGCGCGCGCGCTTTACGGGGCGGTTTATTTCCGCCTTGCGCAGGAAATAGGGGCTTTTGCGCTTTTCATACCCGGCAAAGGCTATGTAATCGCCCTTGAGCCCGTCTAACAGCGCCGTTTCAAAATGTCCCTCCGGCGAGGTTATGCTTGTTCCGTCGGCAAGGGTAAGCTGCACGCGCCAGGTATACAGCGCGCTGCTTTCCAGCGCCGTTTCCACCCGGCAAAGGTTCTCCGCGCTTTGACACTGCCGCTCAAAGACTACCGCGCCCTGCTCGTTTTTTACCTCCACTGCATACGCCGTCTGATCGGCGCCGCTGTCAAGCCGCCACGAAAGCCGCGGATGCGCGGTTCCTATGCCCAGCGGATTTTCGGTATATTCGCAAAAAGTTCTGAAATCAGCCATGAATTCCTCCGTAAATATTTCATATTGTATTTGTTATTTGTCTGTTCTCCGGCGCCCGTGCCCGTGCAGGGCAATACGCCGCTTTATATACAGCCTGTATTATATAACAAGGTGCGCATAAATAAAAGGGATTTTTTCAACCTTTTCAAGCACAATTCTAACACTTGACCCAAAGCCTGTTGCGCAATATAATAGGTGCAGCGGTATTGCCGCCCGATAAGCGGTATTTTATAAGCAGGAGGATAAATAAATGCAGGTTGTAAGGCTCCGTCACAGCACGGTTTTGGCCTCCGGCAAAGCCGGGCTTATGCTGTTTGACCCCTTTCTCATTCCGGAAGCGGCTCCCAAGGCCGATGTGATATTCATCACCCACGGACACTACGACCACTTCAGCCCGGAGGACATAAAGCGCTGCCTTAAGCCCGGCACGGTCATAGTATGCCCGCCCTCTCTTATGAAGGAATGCTGCCGGCTTGCAGTAACCGTAAAAAGCGTGCGCGGGCTGGAAATAAGCACCGTTCCGGCATATAATATCGGCAAGCCCTTTCACAAAAAGGAGGACGGCGGCGTGGGATATATAGTAAGCGACGGCACCGCCGTGCTTTATGTGGCCGGAGATACCGACATCACCCCCGAAGCGCAAAGCGTGCGCTGCGATATATGCGCCCTGCCCGTAGGCGGCAAATACACAATGGATGCCGATGAGGCCGCGGCGCTTGCACGCCGCATTCGCCCCAAAATTGCAATCCCCACCCATTACGGCGATATTGACGGCGTTGCGAAAAAGGAGGCCGCCGTGCGCTTTGCCTCCCTTTTGCCGCCGGAAATAAAATGCGAATGCTTCCCGCCGCTGTAACGGAATTCAAAACAGCAGACAAAAACGCAGGGGCGCTTAAAGGCCGCCCCTGCGTTTTTACTATACTGTTTTGCACGGCAATCCCGGCCGCCTTTATGCCTTTATATACGCACATTATGCGGCATACGGTTTATCAGATGGCCCACTCGCCGTTTTCAAAGATAACGGTTTCGCCGTTTTTGCCCTTGCCTGTGATCTTTGTGCCGGGTGTGCCTATCATAAAGTCCACATGCATCATGGAACGGTTTACTCCCGCTGCGGTTATCTGATCGTAATCCATGCTCTCGCTGCCCTTAACGGCGTTGTCAAAGCCGAAGCCCAGCGCCAGATGGCAGGCGGCGTTTTCATCGTAAAGAGTGTTGTAGAACAGCACTCCGGAGCGGTTTATCGGGGAGGATACCGGCACCAGCGCCACCTCGCCCAGGCGAGCGGAGCCTTCATCGGCGGATATTATCTGCTCCAGCGCCTCATCGCCCACCTCTGCGCTGTGCGCCACGGCGCGGCCGTCCTTAAAGGTAACGGAGAAGTTCTCTATAAGCTTGCCTTGGCAGGACAGCGGCTTGCTTGCCACCGCAACGCCCTCAACGCAGCCGGAGCGGGGAGTGGTGAACACTTCCTCCGTAGGCATATTGGGGTTGAAATACACTCCCTTGTCGGTGTACTCGCCTCCGCCCATCCATATGCCGTTTTCCATAAGGCCTATGGTAAGGTCGGTGCCCAGCTCGCTCTGTATGTGCAGGCTCTCCAGCTGCAGCTCGTTAAGGCGGTCGGCATGGCTCTGCAATTCGGCATTGTGCTTGTCCCATGCCGCCTCGGGATCGTCGTCCACGCGCGCAGTGGTCAAAATGGCCTCCCACAGCGCGTTTACCGCCGCCTGCTTTTTCATATCCGGGAACACCTTCTTTGCCCATTCGGGGCCGGGCACGCCCACTATGCACCATCGGTGACGCCCTTCAATAGCCTTGCGGTAGGGCTCGATAAACGGCCACTGCGCCCTTTTTACCTTTGTTACCTTTTCGGGATTAACCCCCTTCATTCCGTCGGGATCCTCGGAGAGGATATGCAGACGGCACGGCAGCTCCTTGCCCAGATACGCAAGCTTTTCCTGTCTCCACTTTTCCACGGTGCTCAGGCGCTTTACGGTCTGATACTTAAAGGCGTATTTTTCCGCTGTCTGATCTCTCCATTCCACCGTTACCCACGCGGCGCCGGCGCGATAGGCCTCACGCACGCACATGCGTGCAAATTCATACTGCTCGGGAGCGACATTTATCTGCACGCCCTGACCCTTCTGCACATTGATGCCCTTACGCACCGCAAGGCGCGCATATTTCTGCATTATGCTCTTTTTCATACTGTTCTCCTTCCGCCGCCGTAAAACGCGGCTTTAATTTATATCTGATTTTTGTATATTGCTTATTTTATTGTGCCGCTTTGCCCGTAAAACAGGAATAAATGCGCGCTTTCGCCCGCATTCTTCGCGCTTCAGTCGCTTTCAAAGGCAAATCTGGGCTGCGTCACTCCGTCTGCCTCCACCTGCTCCTCCCACATGGAGGCGGGGCGCACCCACACCTTTCCCTCACCGTAGAGCGCAAGATATACCACCATCCGCTCCCCGGTTTCGGAATTTACGGCTTCAAAAAGCACCCGGTATCTTTTGCCCTTAAAGTGCCTGTATACTCCCGGCTTTATCATGCTCACATCTCCCTGCGGCCCGCCATGGCGCGGGAAAGCGTTACCTCGTCTATATATTCAAGGTCGCCCCCTATCGGTATGCCGTGCGCAATGCGCGTGACCTTTATGCCCAGCGGCTTTATCAGCCTTGCTATATACATTGCGGTGGCATCCCCTTCAACATCCGGGTTGGTGGCAATTATCACCTCGCGCACACCGTCCAGACGCGCCAGCAGCTCCCGTATGCGTATATCCTCCGGGCCGATGCCGTTCATGGGGGAAATGGTTCCGTGCAGCACATGGTATACGCCGCTGAAATCATGCATGCGCTCCATGCTCATCACATCGCGCGGATCCCTTACCACACAGATAACGGAGCGGTCGCGCCGTGTATCGGCACACACCGGGCACACCCTGCCCTGACAGAAATTCCCGCATACGCTGCAGTAGTGTATCTCCTCCTTGGCCGCCGTGATGGCCTCGCAAAGCTCACGCACCTGGGCGGGATCCATATCGATTATATGATAGGCAAGCCGCAGCGCGCTCTTGCCCCCCACTCCGGGAAGCTTGCTCAGTGCGTTTACCGCCCGCGCAAGAGGCTCGATATATACGCCCATGCTCAGAACAGGCCTCCCATGCCGCCCGCGATGGCGCCCATTTTGTTTTTATAAAGCTCCTCGGCCTTGGCAACAGCCTCGCGCACCGCGGCAAGCACGGTGTCCTCCAGCATCTCCACATCCTCAGGATCCACAATTTCGGGATTGATCTTAAGCGATACAATCTCCTTCATGCCGGTAACGGTGCATATCACCATTCCGCCGCCCGCGCTGGCCTCAAGCTGTGTATCCGCCAGCTCCTGCTGTGCCTTTTCCATATCCTGCTGCATCTTCTGCGCCTGACGCATAAGCTGCTGCATATTCGCTCCTCCGCCGAAGCCTCCGAAACCGCCCTTTGCCATAATTGATTTTCTCCTTTTCGTTTTAATGTGTTTTTTACTTGATTTTAAGTGTTTTTTATCGTTTTTTAATCGTTTTTTGCAGTGTTTTTACCTGTTTTTCCGGCGTTTTTGCCTGTTTTTCCGGCGTTTTGACCGGTGCATTTTTGCCGTATGCCGGCTCTGTGCGCGGATTTATGTGAATTTTACCGCGTCGCTGCCGAAGATATCCAGCGCCTTTTGCCGGAATTCCCGTTCTTCATCGGCCGATTTTGTGCTTATTCCGCTTTGAAACAGCACCGTCGGCTTGCCCTGTGTAAGCGCGGAAAGCTCAAGGGCTATAAGCTCCTGCTTTTTTTTGCAGAAATTCATTTTGGAATCGTTGCCCTCCGGGAAGGTAACGGTATAGCTGCCCCCCGAAAGCACCCCGCCCACGGCCTGAGAAAGCGCGGAATACACAAGCGGATTGCTCTTTCTCACGCGCCCAAGCAGCGCCTGCCACAGCTCGGAATCGCCCCCGGGCGTCTGCGCGGGTGTCTTCGCGCCGCCGTCCGTCTCCTTCTGCTGCGGCGTTTGCGGCGCCTGCGCCTGCCGTGCGGGGGGCGTATTCTTACGCTCCGGCACAGGCTGCGGCGGCTCCTGCGTTATAACGGCGCCCCCCGCCTTAAGGGCGGCAAGCTCCTTTTCCAGCACATTTATTCTGTCCGTCAGGGCGGCGGCATCTCTTTCCAGCGCCGGCGCGCACACCCTCATAAAGGCCGCCTCCAGCGCAATGCGCGGGCGCGTACCCACCCGCATCGGCCCCTCGGCCTGAGAAAGTATCTCCACCGTGCGCAGCAGCATTTCGTCGCCGGCCTGCTTTGCCTCAAGCGCCAGCCTTTCCCGCTTTTCCCGGCTTACGCTTTCAAAGCGGATGCTCTCCGGCGCTGCGGAAACGGCCAAAAGATCGGAAAAATGCCCTATAAGATCCTTGAGGAACACTCCGGGGTCGCGTCCCTGCTCAACCAGAGTGTCCACGGAGGCGATAAGCGCCTTTCTGTCCCTTGCTATAAGACGGTCGGCAACATTGAAAACAAATTCGGAATCCGCCGTTCCCAATACATTTACAACATCCTCATAGGTTATATTGTCTCCGCAGTAGGCAAGGCAGGTATCGGCTATGGAAAGCGCGTCCCTCATACCGCCCTCCGCCGTGCGGGCAATAAGCTCCACCGCCTCCTTCTGGGCAGTGACGCCGCGCGAGGACAGGATATCGCTCAAATGCGCCGCTATGTCCGAGGTGGAAATATTGCGGAAATTAAAGCGCTGGCAGCGGGAAAGTATGGTGGCGGGCAGCTTGTGCACCTCGGTGGTGGCCAAAATGAACAGCGCGTGCTCCGGCGGCTCCTCCAGGGTTTTCAGCAGCGCATTAAACGCCCCGCCGGAGAGCATGTGCACCTCGTCGATTATATAAACCTTGTATTTTCCGCACTGCGGCGGAAAAACTATATTGTCGCGTATGGAGCGGACCTCGTCCACGCCGTTGTTGCTGGCCGCATCCATCTCGATTATATCAACATTGGGAGCCGAAAGCTGCCTGCACACCTCGCATTTGCCGCAGGCGTCCCCGTTTACCGGCTCAGGGCAGTTTACGGCGCGGGCAAATATCTTGGCAACGGTGGTTTTGCCGGTGCCTCGCGGCCCGGTAAACAGATACGCATGCGCTATTCTGCCGCTGCTTACCTGCGCCCTGAGCGTTTTTACCGTTATTTCCTGCCCTATCACTTCATCAAAGCAGGTAGGGCGGCAAGCCCGATACAGTGCCTTATATGCCATTTCTGCCTCCCTTTCCCAAAGCGGCTCAAACTGTTTGCCGCAAAATTCCCGTTATTGGGCCGCGCTTTGCATATTGCGCCGTCCGCACGGGTTTATGGCGGGTTTGTGCCGAATCCCGTTATTCAAAACCCTGTTTATTATAACGCATTCCGATCTTTTTCACAACCTTATTTGCCCGATATACGCCCGTTATGCCCCGATAACCCGCTTTTTTTGCAAAAACGCAGCCTTGAACCGGAAAAAAGAGCCCTATCTTGCAGCAGAGAAAAAAGAAAAAACCACCTTGCGGTGGTTTACAGCTAAAGTCTTAAGCCCGCCCTGCGGCGTATGCCGTTTGGGCCGGAAACATCAATACTTACGCTTTCTTGCTGCCTCAGCCTTCTTCTTTCTCTTGACGCTGGGCTTCTCATAGTGCTCTCTTTTTCTTGCCTCGGCCATAATACCGGCACGGGCGCATTTACGCTTGAATCTCTTGAGAGCATTCTCCAGCGACTCATTTTCGCCAACGCGAATCTCGGACATCGAACTCACCTCGCTAACCAATGGAAAAGGAAAAAACTGTTCCGATTTTTTCGTTTGAGTAATTATACAATAATCTTGTCCTCATGTCAACAGGGTTGCACATATTTCTTATGCATATTTTTCAATGTACGGGTTTTCGGAATACCCTCAATAACGCCGCATTTTACCGCGCAGCCGCTTAAGCCTTTTCAGTGCTCCTCGCAGCCGGCATTGGGGGTGCTCATATCGTTCATGAACGGGCGGCCGCCCAAAACATGAAAATGCAGATGCAGAACGCTTTGACCGGCGTCCCTGCCGACATTCGTAACCACGCGGTAGCCGCTTTTATCCACGCCGCAGATGCGTGCAACCTCATTTACCGCCTCAAAGATTTTGCCAAGCAGCGCATCATCCTCTTGCGTAAGCTGCATGGCGCTGCTTATATGCTTTTTGGGCACCACCAGCACATGCACCGGGGCGCAGGGCGCTATATCACGAAACGCATAGATATATTCGTTTTCAAAAACCTTGTTCGAGGGTATTTCGCCCTTGATTATTTTGCAGAAAATGCAGTCCTCCATAATATCTCTCCTTTTGCCTGTCTGTTTTATGCTTATATTTCCCGCCGCACCGCTGCGGCGCACATTTTCTTTCCTGCCGTCGGCTGTGTTATCCTGCCGGTATTATACACGCTTTGCGCGCACCTGTCACTATGTTTGCGCAGATAAAAGCTCCTTTTATGCGTTCTCATCGCCGGACGCGCCTTCGCCGCAGGGCAGCCCGAATCTGCGTCTTAGCAGCCGTTCCGCACTGTCTATCACGGGTGCATACCATCGGGGCAGCACCGTCTTTGCCGCCTTGGCGCAAAGCCAAGTATAATCCTCCACCTCATTTTTTACGCCGTGCGTGCCGCGGGGGCTTACTTCCTTATTCCCCATGTACCGTGCAAGAAAAAGCACCACGGTCTTGCGCTTTCCTCCGCGCATTTCATACTGCGCGCTCTGCCTGAAGCCCGGGATAAAATCCACCGTTATTCCCGCTTCCTCCCGTATTTCCCGCCTTGCCGTCTGCTCCTCGGTTTCAAAGGCCTCCATATGCCCCTTGGGCACGCTGTATGTATGCGAGCGGTACTGAAGCAGGCACAGATACTTAAAGCCCTCCGCCGTTTTTCGGAACACCACCGCTCCGCAGGACTTCTGATACAGTGCCTCTATGCGCGCCGAGCATGCCTTTTCCTTAAAGCCGATTCTTTCCGCTATTTCATTTTGTGTATATACGGTATTTTCCGGCGCCGCAACCAGCCTGTAACGGGCGCCGCTGTTCCTGTACACAATGCCGATTACCCTGCCTGTATACTCTTTTACCGAAGCCTCCTCGCCCAGCAGATAAACCTCGGTTTTTTTGCCCGTTACCTCATCCTTCAGAACATGACCGCAGTTTATCGGATATCTTACCGTGCGCTCCCCCGATGCACGCACGCATCCCTTCGGATGATCAACGGCAATATTCACGGTTTTCCCAAGGTAGGTTTCCGCCGTCGTGCGTCTTACCGACCTGTTATTTTCAGAAGGCATATAAATAAACCCTCAACCATTAAAATTTTTACGCAGTACCACGGGTGTTTTCAGATATCCGCCTTTATCAGGGAGCATTGCAGCACCCCGTCCGAAACAGACTCCACGGCCGCCCGCGCCATTGTTCCCGGCTTAAGCTCGCCCTTTATTACCGCCTCGGCATGGCGCGCCGTAAGCCCGCGGCTTACCCCCTTGCCCGCGCGCTCTATAAGCACCTCCTCCTGCCTGCCCACAAAGCCGGAAAGATATTTTTCCTTATCAAGGGCGCATTGCTGCATGAGGATATGCTCCCGCTCCTTTTTTATCTGCGGGGCTATCTGCTCCGGCATCGCAGCCGCCGCCGTGCCCTCGCGCGGGGAATATGCAAAAACATGCACAAACGCAAAGCCCATCTGCTTTACAAAGCGGAGAGTCTGCTCAAATTCCTCCTGTGTTTCGCCGGGAAAGCCCACGATTACATCGGTGGATATGGCGCAGTCCGGGTAGCGCCGGCGCAGCCCCTCCGCAACGGAAGCATATTCCTTTGGCGTATAGCGCCTGTTCATCCTTGCAAGCACGCTTTGGCTGCCCGATTGCAGGGAGAGATGAAAGTGCGGGCACAGCTGCTCCGTTTTTTCCACCTCGCAAAGAAAATCCTCCGTTATTCCCATAGGCTCAAGGGAACCAAGCCTAACGCGCCGTATTCCGGGAACCGCCGATGCCAGCACCGCCTGCCCCAGCGTGGAGCCGTTATCGCACCCGTATGCCGTAAGATGTATGCCCCCCAGCACTATTTCGCGAAAGCCGGCCTCGGAAAGCCTGCGCGCCTCGGCCGATATGGAATCAAGGCTTCGCGAGCGCATGGGCCCGCGCAGAAAGGGTATTATGCAATAGCTGCAATAGCTGTTGCAGCCGTCCTGAATTTTCATGTATGCTCGGGTATGACCGTCGTGCCCGGAAAGCGGAATATCCTCAAAGGCGGTATGCTCCCGCGTTTCGCTGAGCGCGCTTTCCCGTTTTTTATCCTGCAGATACCTTATGCACATATCGGGCAGCTCGGATTTATGATTTGTGCCCGCCACAATGCACACCCCCGGAATTTCCAGCAGCTGCTGCTTTGCCCTTTGGGCATAGCAGCCCGTTACGGCTATGCAGGCCTGCGGATTCAGACGGTATGCGCGGGATATCATCTGACGGCTTTTGCTTTCGCTCATTGCGGTTACCGCGCAGGTGTTTATAACATATACATCGGCCTTTTCCCTTGCCGACACGGTTTTGAAGCCCTGCTGCTCAAAGCGCTCCTGTATTCCCTGCGTTTCGCTCTGGTTTACCTTGCAGCCCAGCGTTATAAAAGCAACGGTTCTCATTTTTCCTCCGCAATATGCAAATCATCGGCGCTTTTCGCCGCGTCAAGGTCGCCCGCAATGCCCAGTATCAGCACCGCTGCGGCAAAGCCGGCGTTTTCGGTGCGCAGTATCCTGCGCCCCAGAGACACGCTCTGCCAGCCGCACTGCGAAAGCATTTCGGCCTCCTGTGCGTCAATGCCGCCCTCCGGCCCTATAAACAGGCTTACATTGTGCGCGTTTCCGCTTTTCACCGCCTGCTTCATTGCCTCCACAAGGCTTATGCATTTTTCGTTTTCATATGCAAAAAAACGCAGCCCGTCCGCTTCGCGCGCCGCCTGCGCCGTTGTAAGCGGCATATGCACCTTGGGCGGAACGCTCCCGCCGCACTGCTTGCAGGCCTGCTCCGCTATTGTTCCCAGCCTTTCGCATTTGCGCCTTGCGCTTTGCTCCTCCCATTTGGAAACCGAGCGCGCACAGCTTACCGGCACAAAGGCGGATACGCCTATTTCGGTGCAGCATTTGCACACCTGCTCCAGCTTGTCCCCCTTGGGTATGCCCTGATACAGGGTTATGCGGCAGGCCGTTTCGTTTTTTCCGGCCGACCTTGAAAGAATGCGCGCCGTAACCTGCGTGTGCTCCACGCTTACAAGCTCGGCCTCCGCCTCGCTGCCGTCGCCGGCGCACAGCAGCACATGCTCCCCCGCACGAAGGCGCAGTACCGCCGATATATGGTGCGCTTCCCTGCCGTCAAGGCAGCATACGCCCTCCGTCGGAAGGCTGCTTACGAAAAATCTTCTCATCTTTCTCCGGATTTTATCGCGCGCTGGATATCCCTTTTTGCATCTCTCTGCGCGATGGCCTCCCGTTTGTCATAATTCTTTTTGCCCCGGCACAGCGCAAGAGATACCTTTACTCTGCCGTTTTTGAGATACAGCTCCACGGGGATCAGCGTATAGCCGTCCCTCTGCACGCGCCCGGCAAGCTCCCTTATCTGCTTTTTGTGCATAAGCAGCCTGCGGGTGCGCAGCGGATCGCGATTGAAAATATTGCCCTGCTCATAGGGCGAGACATGCATGCCGTATACAAACATCTCCCCGTTATGCACCCCGGCGTGGCAATCCTTCAGGTTCGCCTTGCCCTGACGGATGGATTTTACCTCGGTGCCGCAAAGCTCAATGCCCGCCTCGTAGGTTTCCTCCACAAAATAGTCGTGCCACGCCTTACGATTCTGCGCTACGGTTTTTCCCTTTTCCATTGCCGCCTGCCTCCCTCCTGTCCGCTTCGGCCCTTGCCGGCTGTCCGTTTCTCCTGCTCTGTCCTTCCCTCTTTACGCTCTGCCCGCGCACGGCACCCCTTGCCTGTGCCGTTTTTCCGCTCTCTGCCGCAGCCTGCGGCCCTCTCTTTTCTCCGTTTTGCCCGCCCGGCTTACGCTCGGCGGCGTTTTTTGCCGCGGCGTTTTTGGCCTTGCCGTTTTTTGCCGGCTTTACGCTTTTGTTCTGTCCGTTTTTATCCTGCCTGCCTGTTTTCTCCCCGCCCTTTTCCTGCCTCCTGCTTTTACCGTCAAGGGCGCGGTTTTTTCCCGCAGCATTTTCGGGGGCGCTTTTTGCTCTTTCCTTTGCTTTTGCGTGATTTTTCCCGCGGGCGGCATTTTTGCCGCTTCCCTTCTCCGCGCCGCTTCGGGGGCTGTCGGCTCTGCCGCCGTCCCGCTCCCGCCTTGCAGTGCCGTTCTCGGAGAGTGTCTTTGTCCCGGATGCCGGCTTTCTCTTTTCGCCTTTTCCGTTTTTATCCTGCATCGAGACTTTTTTGCCCCGGCTCTGCGCGGCTTTATTTTTTCCCCGACTTTTATCCGGCTCTGCGTCCGTATTCGCGGATTCCTCCTTCTTTACCGGCTTGCCGGCTTTCTCGGACTTATCCGCTTTTACATTCCTGCCTGAGCCGGCACGCTTTTTCCCCTGTCCGAAAGCGCCGCTCTTTTTGCGCCCGCCTTCTTCCTCCGCCGGCTCCGCCTCCACTCTGCCCTGAGAGGGATCGGCGCTCAGCAGACGCACGCGCACGGTGTCTCCCATGCGCAGGCGTTTGCCGCTGCGCTCCCCCGTAAGGCAGCAGTTCTGTGCATCATAGTTATAAAAATCGTCCCTTAAATAGGCAAGGGGCACGATACATTCCAATGTATCGGGCATTTCCACCCAGAATGCGGAGGCGCTCACGCCGGAGATAACACCCTCCATGCACTGCCCTACAAGGCTCTGTGCGTACTCCGCCTTTTTTATATCGTCCGCAGCCCGCTCGGCCTCCGCCGCCGCAAGCTCGCACTGCGAGCAATGCCCCGCCATTTCCTGCATGCGCTTTTTGTATTTTTTAAGCGCCGCGTCATTGCCCTCAAAGAAGAAGTGCAGCATGCGGTGCACCGTAAGATCGGGATAGCGGCGTATCGGCGATGTAAAATGCAGATATTCCGCCGCCGCCAGCCCGAAATGTCCCATGTTTTCACCGTCATAGCGCGCCTTTTTCATACTGCGCAGCAGCATTCTGGAAACCAGCTTCTCCTCCTGCGTGCCCTGCACGCCCGCAAGCAGCGCGCAGCAATCCTTTGCGGAGGCGTCCGCAGGCAGCGACAGCCCGAAGGGCGCTATAAGGGTGTTGAAATCCTCCAGCCGCTGCGGATCCGGCTTTTCGTGCACCCGGTACATGGACGGGATCCCCTTTTGCAGCATAAAATCCGCCACGCATTCGTTTGCCTGAAGCATAAACTGCTCTATCATGCGGTTTGCCTCGCCGCGCTCCCGCGCGCGCAAACCCACGGCACGCCCCTGCTCGTCCAGCGTGAATTCCGGCTCCGGAAGCTCGAAATCCACGGCCCCGCGCCCGCGGCGCATGCTCTCCAGCACCAAAGACAGCTCCCGCCCCTGAAACAGCTGATGGGCTATCGGCGCAAGAAACGGCACGCTTTTGCCGGAAAACAACTCGTTTACCTGCTCATAGGTGCAGCGGCGCACGCTGCGTATAACCGAAGGGAATATCTCCCTGTCCGTCACCCTGCCCGATTCGTCTATGTGCATAAGCACGGAAAGGGTAAGGCGGTCGCAGTCCTGATTGAGGGAGCATACGCCGTTTGAAAGAGCCTTAGGCAGCATGGGCAGCACCCTGTCGGGGAAATACACGCTGGTGCCGCGCAGGTATGCCTCCTCGTCCACCGCGGTACCGGGGCGCACGAAGGCGGAAACATCCGCTATATGCACCCCCAGCAGCCAGCCGTTTTCCTCCCTTGTTACGCTTACGGCATCGTCAAGGTCCCGTGCGTCCTCGCCGTCCACGGTAAACACCGTTTCGCCGCGAAGGTCGCGCCGCCCGTCGCTTTTGGGCGGATGCGCCGCTGTTTTCTCGGCCTGTGCCGTAACCTCCGGCGGAAATGCGTCGCGCAGCCCCTTTTCGCGTATTACGCCCAGCATATCCACGCCCTTATCGCCGGGATAACCCAGCACCTCGTTTATCTCTCCCTCCAGCGCGCCGCTTGAAGTAAACACCGTTACGCGGCAGCGCACCTTCTGCTGCGGCTTTGCCCCCTCCAGCCTGCCGGAGGGAATATGCACCGGGCGGTGCAGGCGCGGGTTGTCCGGCAGCACATAATACCGCCCGCCCTGCTTTATAAGCTCGCCCACTATATATTCGTTGGCATGAACCAATATCTCGGTTATCTCGCCCTCGCCGCCCCTGCGCGTATCGCTTTTAACGGGCGGCTTTTTGCCTTTTGCGCGCCTGTTTTTATCCTGTCTGTCGGGAATATAGCGCTCCCCGTGCACGCTGTCCAGCGGCCGGTAGCGCACCCTGTCCCCATGCATCGCACCCAGGGAATTAGCGGCGGAAATATAAAGATCCTCCCCGTTTTCCCGGTCGTCGGGAACGGCAAAGCAATAGTCCCCGCGGCTGCCCTGCACCGTGCCCTCAAGGATACCGGCGCTTCCGGGCAAACCGAAGCCCCCGCCCGTCTGCACTACCTCCTCCATGCACTTGAGCACACGAATTATCATGCCCCGGTCGGAGCGCTCCAGCCCCAGCGCACGGCAAATCTGCTCCGGGGTATATACTCCGCCCGAAGCCAGTATATCAAGTATTCTCTGCTGTATATTCAAAATGCTTCTCCTTGTAATTTTTTTACTCTTTATTGCCGCAGCGCACCCTGTATTAAAAAATAAGACGCCCCTGTGCGGGGCGTCCGAACGGTGCATTATCAGCAATCGTCATAAAATGAGCCTGTATTCTCAAATGGAGACGATGACCGCAAGTGCCAGCGCCAGCACAACGATTATGCCCACGCTGATCTTGGTAACAAGGGCCAGCTTGCCCTCCGCGCTTTTGGTTTTGTTGCGTCCCAAAAAGCTGTCGCTGTTGCTGCCGCCCATAATGCTGCTGAGCCCCTCTGTGGTACCCTTCTGTTTCATAACCGCCCAGATAAGTACGCCGCTGTCTATAATAAGCAGGCTCGCCAGAATTATTGCCACGATCTGCATAGTCGTCATATCCACTACCTCCCAAACATAAGCAGAATGATTGTAGCACACCGGGCGTTAAAATGCAAGCATTTTTTTACTTTTGCCGCCCGTATGCCGTATTTCGTGCTTTTTGCCGCCGTCAGGCTATGTGCCCTGAATACATTCATCAAAAAACAGCCTTACGCCTCAGCCGTTTTTCTGTTTTTTGCGCCTTACGGCCGCTATAATAAGCTCGCAGGCAAGGGTTATGATAATTCCCGCAAGGATGCTCATTATAAGGGGCAGCACGGAGGAGCTCTCCAGCCTTAAGAGCGAAAACAGTCCGGGAGTGCGCGCCGGCAGCTTGAAGAGATTGGGCAGTATTGCCACCGCACCGACATATCCCAGCGCCGACACCGCGCAGAGCCCGCCGCGCAGCCAATTGAAGGGCAGGCTTGCCTTTACCACTCCCATAACGCTTATTGCTCCCAATGTCAGGTAGGTAACAAGCCCTATCTGGCTTTGCTCTATGCCCAGGGCGGTTCCCGCCATGGTAAGCACGATGCAGCACACCGTTACGGCTACGGCGTTGGGCAGCGCTGCGCCTATGGCGCTTGGCAGGAATTTGCTCCTTACGGGCTTATCGTTTCTCTCAAGGGACATAAAGAAGGACGGAAAGCCCTCGATAACAAGGTCGATAAGGGTTATCTGTATGGGAATAAAGGGGAAGGGCAGGTTGAATATCACGCACCACAGGGTTATAAAAACGGAATACAGCGTTTTTATAAAGAACACCCCGGCGGATTTCGTTATATTGTTCACCACTCTGCGCCCTTCGGAAATAACATCCTTAAGCACGGCAAAATCGGAATCCAGCAGTACAAGCTGCGCCGTCTGACGCGCCGCATCGCTGCCCTGACCTATGGCAACGGAGCAGTCCGCCTGCTTCATTGCAAGCAGATCGTTTACGCCGTCCCCCGTCATGCCGACGGAATGTCCCTTTTCCTGAAGCGCCGTTACAAGCAGCTTTTTCTGCTCCGGGCTCACCCTGCCGAACACGGTATATTTGTCCGCCGCATTTTTTACATCCTCCGGCGCGGCGTTGGAAAGATCTATGCAGCGCTGTGCATTCTTTATGCCTGCACGCGCAGCCACCGCCGAGGCCGTTACGGGGTCGTCGCCCGATATCACCTTTACCTCCACGCCCTGACGCTCAAAATACGCTATGGTATCCTTTGCGTTTTTGCGCAGCGGATCGGCTATTATCACCGCCGCCGCCGGCTCCACTGCGCAAAGCTCGCCGTCCGCCTGCGGCTTCTGCCTTGTTATGCCCGCAAACAGCACGCGCTTGCCCTGCTGCATCTGCTCGCGGAACTGCAAGGGCATATCGCCCTTAAGACCCAAACGCTCGTAAGCGCCCAGCACAAGATACTCGCCGTTTTCCAGCGTCACGCTGCTCCATTTTCTTGCAGAGGAAAAGGGCACCCCCGCAAAGGCACGCTGCGGCGCTGCATGCGCGCAGTATTCCTTAAGCGCGCAAAAGGTGGCGTTGTTATCCTCGGAGGCGGAAACATACGAAGCTAAAAGCTGCTGCGCGCGGGCCTTATCGCACCCCAAGGGGATAACCTGCTCCACCTCCATATGCCCAACGGTAAGCGTGCCGGTCTTATCAAGGCACAGCACATCGCAGTGGGCAAGGTTCTCCAGAGAATAAAGCTCCTGCACCAGCACATTCTTTTTGGAAAGGCGTATAACGCCTATTGCAAGCCCCACGCTCATAAGCAGCACAAGCCCCTTGGGCAGCATGCCCAAAAGCCCCGCAGAGGAGGATATCACCGCGTCGGCTATTGTCATATTGCGCACAAGCAGCGCTTCAAGGAAGGCTATGATGCCAAGAGGCACAATGAAGAAGCTGGTTATGCGCGTAACCTTCTTCATGCTGCTCATAAGCTCGGAATTTGCCGATTTATACTTTTTGACCTCGCTTACCAGCTTTGCGGCGTAGTTTTCCTCGCCGGTATGTATAACCTCCGCGCGGCATTTGCCGGATATTACCGAGCTGCCCGAAAGCAGGTCGTCCCCGGCGCGCTTAAGCACGGGCCGGGATTCCCCCGTAAGCACGGACTCGTTTATTTCCGCACTGCCCGAAAGCACCCTGCTGTCGGCGCATATCACATTTCCGCTTTCCAGCAGCAGCACATCGCCCTTTTCCACGCTGTCGGGATGCACCTCAAGCTCGCGGCCGTCCCTTAAAACATGCGCCACCGGCATGGACAGCAGCGACAGCTTCTCCACCAGCTTTTTGGCCTTTATCTCCTGATATATGCCTATAAGCGTGTTTACAATAATAATAAATATAAAGAACAGGTTGGACCACGCATGCACAAGCGCCAGCGCAACGGCAATAATTACATTCAGCAGGTTGAACACCGTGCATACATTATCGCGTATTATCTCCGCAGTGCTTTTTGTGGCCATGCCCTTGCTTTTGTTTTTCTGCATTTTTATCCTTCAATACCCCTTTTACGGCTTTGTTTTATGCGGTTCACACCTTTACGCCGGGTGCAAAATGCACGCCGTAGCGCTTAAGCGCCTCTTTTATTATTCTGCGCGCCTCTTCTCCGTCCATTACCTCCTGCACCGCCGTGGACATATTCTCCAACGCCTTGTAAACCGAGAAGAAGTGCATCATTTCATCCGAAACATGTGCGGGCAGCTCATGAATATCCTTATAGGAATTATACATGGGGTCAGAAAACGGTATGGCGATTATTTTCTCGTCCATATAATCGTTATCCACCATTTTTATAACCCCGATGGGGTAGCAGCGCACCAGCACCATGGGATCTATGCTCTGGCTTGAAAGAATAAGCACATCCAGCGGGTCGTTGTCGTCGGCATAGGTAAGCGGTATAAAGCCGTAGTTTGCCGGATAATGCGTGGAGGTATAAAGTATCCTGTCCATGCGCAGCATTCCGGTTTCCTTGTCCAGCTCGTATTTCTTCTTGCTGCCCTTTTGTATCTCCACCACCGCAAGAAAATCGTCCGGCGCTATTCTGCTTGGCGACATATCATGCCATATATTGCTCATCTGTTTTCCTCCCTGTCTGATAATAATGCCCCTTTAATTTTGTCCATTGCGGGCGCTCACGAAAGCCTGCCGCTCCATACCACCGCGGCATCATAGTATTCCTCAAGACAAAGCCCGCTCTCATACAGCTTCTTTGCCAGCTCCGTCCCCACATAGCGATAGTGATAAGGCTCGAATTTTATGCCGGTTTTCTGCTCCTTGCCCTTTTGATAGCGCAGTATAAAGCCGAAACGCCAGGAATTTTCCCGCATCCACTGTGCCTCCCAGGTGGAGGCGTAGCCCGGCCCCGGAGTTTTATGGGAAAGGCAGGTTATATCAAAGGCCAGCCCCGTCTGATGCTCGCTTGTGCCCGGATAGGCGCTGCCCACCGGCTTTGACGGATCGGTGCCGTATTTGGGGTCGGCCTTTACGCGGCTGGACCAGTTCTCTATCTGCTCAGAATACGGGCGGTAAACATTGCACAGATAATAGCTCTTTATTCCCGCCTCGCTGTATGCCGCGTTTATCATTTCGATAAAAGCGGAAAGCGCGGTCGGGTTTGCCATGGTGGGATCGTCCCGCAGGGTAAAGGGCGCAAGGGAAAGATATTCCTTCACGCTTACAAGCCCCTCGGGCAGAAAATCCTCGCGCAGACGGTGATTCATGTTTATAAGAGTTTCCGGCCCCACGCTGTCCAGATATTCGTGCGGCGCATTTGCTATGGAAAGAGGCCGGCTGCCCAGCTTCATATCCTCCGCATCCGCCTTTATATCCGCCGCAAGCGCGCCGGGAGCAATGTTTCCCTTTGCATCGCAGGGATAAAACGCCGCGCTGCCGTTTCCGCACGATGCCCAAACTCTGTAAACCTTCTGCCGGTTTGCCCCGATAAAATAATATATATTCGCGCTTTTCTTCTTATACCCCTGGGGCACCGAAGCGGACGGTACTGCCGCCGCGCAGCGCACCGGCTGCCCGTAAGCCTCGTTTTCAGCATCCAATACGAATTCCGAAACGGGATTAAGCTCGCTGTCCGCTTCAAAAAAGCCCACAAGATGCTCCAATAGCTCCTGCCCGAAATAAATATTCAACTGACCGTAAACACGGTAGCATATGCTGCCGTCCGCCCCGGTAAAGGCGTAGCCGTTTGTCCTGCCCGTGCCGAAAGCGGTATAATACCGCGGCGTACGCATATCGTCCGGCAGCTCTGCCGCCTCAAAGACCGTGCTGTGTACCGGCTCCGGGGTTATAACGGGGGTCGGCGCAGGCGTCTCCTGCTTCGGGCTTTGCGTGATATCCGCACCCTGCCCCCCCTGCTCGGGGCGCATTATAAAGCCGCACGCAATAGCGCAGAACAACAATATAACGCCGCTGATAATACCGGCTGCAAACAGCCCGCTGCTTCTCACTTTATCTGCCTCCGAAAATATGTAATGTTTTTATTCCATGCATGCCCCTTTACGGCCTTCATTTTCAGCTGCCCTAAAAAGCTGCACCCCTCTACTCTTCCCCGGAAGTCTCCGGCCCCACCGGCGCTTCGGTTTCCTCCCCCGAAACCTCCGGCGCGGGGATATCCGGCGTGTTTTCCGGCTCCTGTGTTCCCGAAACCTCCGGCTCCGGCGTGTTTTCCGGCTTTACGGTGCCGTCCGGCTTTTTGGTAGGCTCCGGCTTTTTTGTGCTGTCCGGCTTTTTGGTGCTGCCCGCCGTTCCCGTAGGCTGTGTATCAAAGTCAAACTCATCATAGGGCACGGTATACAGCTTGTATACATAGCCCTCCGCCCCCTCCTGCGTGCGCACGCCTATCCAGTCGCCCAGATCTTCCGTCACCTCCAGAACCGTTCCGTGGGGCAGCGTGCCCTTTATCTCCGAGGAGGTGCTGGGCTTGCTGCGCAGCTTGAGCGGCACGGACGGATCGTTCAGCTTCACCACACGCCGTACTGCGGTATCGGGCGTATCGGTAACCGTGACCTCCGGCTTCGGCGTAACCGTCTGATCGCTTCCGGGCTTAGGCCATACAAGGCGCGCATGCACTATTGTCCTCTTTGAGGACCCCTCGTCGGAGTTGCAGGTGGAAAGAGTAAGTATGCGGTCGTTTTCCGTAAATACCGCGCTTTCATCCTTAAACATCCCGCGATCTCTTAAGCGGTTGAGATATTCCACATATTCGCCCGGTCCGAAATTGCCGTGGCGCCGGTAATCCGGGTCCTCCTTGTTGGTGATGTAAACGCTGAACACCTCAAAACGGTAAGTGCCGTACAGTGTGTCAAAATACACTCGTCTGTGCGTGTCAAAGAATGCCTGACTTCCCAGCGTGGTATAATTCTTCAGCTTGCCGAACATGGAGCCGTTTGTCATGTTGTGCCCGTGAATTATGGTATTGTAGCCAAAGGGGTTCAGTTCGTTGAAGCTGGTCATAAACAGTGCGCCGGCAGCGGTTTCGTTGCCGTACATATCGTGCTTGAGATAATAATCGTTATCGTCCATAAGCACCGGATAGTTTGTAACCTCCGGGATATACAGCCATCCCACAACATCGGGATTTGTCTGCTCCTTAAGATCCCACACCTTATTCTGACGGTTTACATACCCGTCCTCCTTTTCTATGTCCGTAGGCTCATAAGAGGTTGTCGGGCGGTGCGGCTCCACCGTGCCATTGGGGTCAAAGGTAATATCGGGCAGCCCCGTCACAAAGCCGCCGCTTGGGCGCGCCGAGGACACCGGCGGCTCCGTGCCCGCCAAATCCTCATAGCGTTTTTGAGTTATATAGTCGTTAAAATGCTTATCCACATAAAAAAAGCCGCAGAAAAGCGTAACGCACACAAGTGCCACAATAAAAACGCTGTATATCAGGTTCCCCGCGCGGATACGCCTTCTCTGAATACGCTCCTCCTTTGAGGAATTCTCATCACGATGCGGTTTATAACTCACAGTGTATCGCTCCGTTTCCTACATATTTGTAATTCGCTTTTGCCGTTTTACACCACCTGCCGTATGTGTTTATACGCCGCAGTTCAGTTTATTATACAATATCCTTCCGCGAAATAAAAGCGTTAATTGAAGCAATTCGCAGCCGGCGCGAAACATTTTACCTTTATGACACAATTTCTTTACGTTGAACATTTTTTATTGCCCGAATATGGGCGACAATGCGCAGGAGCACCGTCTCAACGGTTAAAATACCATAAAGCCTGCATAAACTGCAACAATCCAAAAGGGAGTCGCACTCGTGCGGCTCCCTGAGCTTCTACTGTTCGGTGTTGTTTATTTCCTCCACCGATTTGCATACGGAATGCTTTATCGGATCCCAGCCTATGCTGCGGAAGCGCAGCAGCGCCCATACGGACACCGGTATGTAGGTCATCATAAACAGCGGGAAGGTAAAGGTGTAAAGTATCTTGTCCAGCGCGGGACATTTTATGTTCTTCCACTCCGTTATGGTGGTAATAAGCCCTATTACATATATAAGCCCGTAGCATTTAAGCAGCGTAGCGCAGGCGCTCATAAGCGCAATGGGCAGCAGCTCCGCGCGGTTTACCGACACCAGCGCGTTTATGAACTCGGTAAGATGGCAGCATATGCTCAAAAGGGTAAGAAACAGCGCGGGGAATATGGTCATAAGCATATCGTAGCAGGCAAAGCTGCCGCGCCTGAAAATATTGTTCGCAAGCTCCTTGCCGTAGTTTCCCAGCACCTGATAGAACCCCTTGCTCCAGCGCAGCCGCTGCACCCAGGACTGACGGAAGGTCTCCGGCTGCTCGTCATAAAGCACTGAGCCCGCGGAATAGCCCACCCGTTCGCCGTGAATGATGCTGTCGCTTGTAAACTCTATATCCTCCGTAAGCAGATGGTGCTTCCAGCCGTTGTTTTTGCGGATGATGTCCGTGTGCACCATAAAGCCCGTACCGCTTATTGCGCAGCTGGTTCCCAGGCTCATTCTGGCTTCGTTAAGATATTTTGATTCCCGGATAAACCACAGCGAATAGCCCGCGCTTATCCAGTTCGTATTGTAATTCTTGCTGTTGCGGTAGCTTGTAATTATACGGAAGCCCTGATCGAAAACATTGTTCATCTGGGTTATGTAATCGGGCGCAAGCACATTGTCGGCATCCAGCACAAGGAAGCCCTCGCACGGCGTGCCTTCGGCAAGCAGACGCTTGAAGAGGAAATCCAGCGCATAGCCCTTGCCGATATGCTCCATATCATTGCGCTCCAGCACCCTGGCTCCGGCCGCGCGCGCAACGGCTGCCGTCGCGTCGGTGCAGTTGTCCGCCACTACAAACATTTCCAATAGCTCCTGCGGATAATCCTGCGCCTTTACACTGGAAAGCAGCTGCCCTATAACATTTTCCTCGTTGCGGGCGCATATAACCACACCGAAACGGTGCTTGCGGCTCGCCATTGGCGCGCGCGCGGGTTTTTTAACCAGCATATACGCAAGGTAGAACAGCTGATATGCGTAGCAGGTTATGAAAAGCACCGCAAGTATCTGCTCTATAACATATATGGTTTTCAAATGACATTCTCCTTTTTTCTTCCGCGGCAGAACGCCCTTGCCCTGTCCGGAATTCCTGCACGCCCGCCGCTTTACGGCCGCTTGCGCGCTCCTGTGTTTATGTCCCCTTTTGCAGTGCCCGAATAAGCCTGCCGTTTGCAAAAACAGCCGTGCGGATAATTCACTGCCGCGGGATAATCGCATGCATTATATCACTATTTTTATATTTGTAAAATGTTTTTACTATAAATATGCCGTTTACAATGCATTTTATCCCGCAGAAATGAACGATTTTCTGCAATATGCTGCGTTATACAGCGAAATTTACATATTTATGTGCATGTAAGCCTGCCCGCGCTTATTTTCTTTCCAGCTTCGTGCCTTCCTTTGTATCCAGCACATTATAGCCCATCTGCAGCAGCCTGTCCCTCAGCTGGTCCGACAGCGCCCAATCCTTGTTTTTGCGCGCCTGATTGCGCTGCTGTGCAAGCTGCTGCGCCTCGGGGTCTATCTCCTGCGGCTTATCCAGCTTCTGTTCGCACTTATCAATGTCCAGCGCCAGGATCTTGTCCATTTCCAGCATGGCTTCATATATCTTGCGGCTCTTGTGCGGATTGCGCGCCAGCTTCCACAGTATTCCCAGCGCCTTAGGCGCGTTCAGGTCGTCCGATATCGCCTCAAAAAACTCGTTAAGCGCCTCCTTGGCCGCAGGCTCCTCGCCGTCGTCCCCCTTTGAATGGGCAAGCGCGCTCTCCAGCAGCCGCGTATAGCTCACCGCCGCCCCATCCATGGCCTCCCATGTGAAGTTCATCTTGTTGCGGTAGTGCGAATTAAGGCAGAAATAGCGGAACGCCAGCGGATCAAAGCCCTTTGCACGCAGATCCGACACCGTATAGGTGTTGCCCAGGCTCTTGCTCATCTTGCCCCCGTTTACCATCATGAACTCCCCGTGCATCCAGTAATGCACGGACGGATGTCCAAGCAGCGCCTCGGTCTGGGCTATTTCGTTTTCGTGATGCACCGGTATATGGTCAACTCCGCCGGTGTGGATGTCAAAATCCTCGCCCAGATACTTAAGGCTCATGGCGGAGCATTCTATGTGCCAGCCGGGGTATCCCATTCCCCACGGGCTTTCCCATTGCATTATGTGCTCCTTGGGAGCCTTTTTCCACAGTGCAAAGTCCGCCGGATGCCGCTTTTCGCTGTTTACCTCCACACGCGCGCCCGCCTTCTGATCCTCCAGCTTAAGGTCGGAAAGCTGACCGTAGCGGCCGTATTTCATTATGTCAAAATATATGCCGTCGCTGGTTTCGTAGCCGTAGCCCTTTTCCACCAGCTTTTCCACAAAGTCTATCATTTCCTTTATATGATCGGTGGCCTTTGGGGTAAGCGTGGGTTTTTTGATATTCAGCGCCGCAATATCTTCAAAAAACACCTTTGTGTAATATTCCGCTATCTCATAGGGGCTTTTCTGCTGCTCGCGGGAGGCCTTTTCCATTTTGTCCTCCCCCGCATCCGCATCGCTTACAAGGTGTCCCACATCGGTAATATTCATAACGCTTTTTACCTTGTAGCCCTCATGCTCAAGGGCACGGCGCAGAATATCCATAAATACATAGGTGCGCAGGTTTCCTATGTGCGCATAATTATACACCGTCGGTCCGCAGGAATACATTCCTATCTTCCCCGCGCATACCGGCACCAGCTCCTCTTTTTTCTTGTGAAGAGTATTGTAAACTATCATTTTTCTTCCTTTCCGCGCTTAAAAGCGCAGCGTTTTATCGTTTGTTTCGGTAATTTTCCGATAATATTCTTCTTTGCTTTTCCTGCAAGACCGCCTTTGGCGCATTTATTCTTCCGCTTTCGATGCCGCCGCTTCCGTCTCATCCCGCGCGACCCGGCGCTCCAGCTCCCCTATGCGCGAGCACAACCGCTGGAATTCCTCCTTTATCGGGTCGGGCAGACGCTGATCCATGCTTGCACAGTCCACCCGCACATTGTCCCGGCGCACCACTCTGCCGGGCACGCCCACCACGGTGCTGTTGGGCGGAACCTCCGAAAGCACCACCGCGCCTGCGCCTATCTTGCTGTTGTCCCCCACCTTGAACGGCCCCAGCACCTTTGCCCCGGCGGATACCATAACATTGTCGCCAAGCGTCGGATGCCTCTTCCCGGTGTCCTTTCCCGTGCCGCCCAGCGTAGCGTTCTGAAATATGGAGCAGTTTTTGCCTATAACCGTGGTCTCGCCTATTACCACTCCGGTTCCGTGATCTATAAAAAAGCCCTCGCCTATCTGTGCGCCGGGGTGTATATCAATGCCGGTCAGCCTCCGCGTGCGCTCGCTTATCATGCGCGCAATAAGCCGCATTCCGTGCTTGTAGAAAAAGTGCGCTCTGCGATGCCGGCGTACCGCACGGTAGCCCGGGCAGCACAGCACCGCCTCAAGGCGCGATCTTGTAGCCGGATCCCTGTCCAGCACAGCCTGTATATCGGCTTTTCTGTGTTTCAAAATTATCCGTTCCTTCCGCTTTTGATGTAAATTGCAATATAAATTGCTTTTCCCGCCGCCCCGCTTTGCCCTAAATGCCTAAAAAAAACGGGAAGGGCGCATTCATTGTTAATAATCACCGCCGAAAAAATCAAAAAAGCCCGCCTCATTAAAGAGACGGGCTTGCCCGCGGTTCCACTCTCCTTGACCCCTGCGCTAAAGCAGGCGTCCGCTTGATGCCGATAACGGCGGCTGCCGTGCGGAACTCACGCCCCGCCCGCTCCTCCGGCGCACGGCCTGCAGCCCCGCCCCCGCTCTTTCACCCATGCAAGCGGTTCTCTTTGCGGCAGGCTCCTGCGGCCCTCCGGTATCAACGCTTAATATATCAGGCCTTCAGCCTCTTTATATTCATTATATACTCTGTACCGTTTTTTTGCAACAAAAATATTGCTTCCGCACCCCTGAAAACGCTGCACTCCGTCCGATATGCGCCCGACGCATGTACGCCCGCATCTGCGCTATTGCCCCGCCTTCATTGCGGATACCATATCCACGGAGGTTATCCTCCTGCGCATAAAGGCATCCACCGCCAGCGTGAAAAGCACCGTCATAAGCGCCGAGAGCACATAGCTCAGCCACCCTATGCTGCGCCCGAACATTACGGCATCCACCTCCGCCGTGCGCACCACAAAGGAGTGCAGGAATATTCCCAACACCGTTCCCACGGCTATTCCCATAAAACACATCACAATGTTTTCGCGAAATACATACGCGCCCATCTCACGCTCGGTAAAGCCCAGCACCTTAAGGGTTGCAAGCTCCTTCTGCCGCTCGCATATGTTTATATTGGTAAGATTATAAAGCACTATCACAGCCAGCAGCCCCGCAGATATTATCAGCACCGCCACTATGCTGTCCATGCTCTTTACGGTGTTGGAGAAGCTCTCCTTTATGGTGTCGGAAAACCGCACCAGCATAACTCCCCTGCCCGAAAGCAGCTCTCTTCCCAATTCATCGCGGAATTCCTTTGTGTGCTGCGCCGTACCTGCAAATATAACATTGTAGTCCGGCTCGCCGAACAGGCTTTTATAAAGCTCCGGGCCTATAAATATCTGCCCCGCCAGATAGTTTTCGCATATGCCGGTAACCGTCAGCTCCCGTTTGCTTCCGTCCGGCGCGGTAAGCAGCACGCTGTCCCCTTCCGCACAGCCTATTATCCCCGCCAGCTTTTCGGTAAGCACCGCGGAATTCTCTCCGAACTCTATCGCCTTGCCGGTTTTGCGGTTTCTTAGCGTTATCTGCTCCGTAAGAGCCGCGCAGTCGCGCGGCACCGTCACCGTAACGCTCTGACGCACGCCGTTTTTCTCCACCTTGCCGCTGCCGCTTAGCGTACGCACATATCCCGTTATCAGCTCCCCGTTTTCCAGAATGTCCGCCGCCTTGTCAATATCCCCGCCGCTTAAAAAAGCCGCCGTAAGATTATACCTATATATCTGCCCGAACTGCAGATCCACGATATCATGTATGGAATCCCGCAGCCCGAAGCCCGTAAGCAGCAGCGCACAGCAGCCCGCTATTCCCAGCACCGTCATAAGCAAGCGCTTTTTATAGCGAAAAATGTTCCTTGCCGCCACCTTGCGGCTGAAATTCATGTGCTTCCAAAGCGGAGTGCGCTCCAGCAGTATGCGCTTGCCGGGCTGCGGCGCCTTCTGACGCATAAGCTCTCCCGGCTTTTCCGCCAGCTGCCCCCAGCAGGCACACATTGTCGCCCCCGAGGTCACCGCCACCGCTATAAGCACAATAATAACCGCATATCCGGGATAGAACACGCACATGGTGCGGGGCAGATCATACATCATTCCGTATGCCCCGCCTATAACCGCGGGCAGGGTGTAAAAGCCCACCGTCACTCCCACTATGCCGCCCGTAAGCCCCGCAAGCACGGCATAGGAAACATAATAAAACGCTATCGCGCCCTCGGAATACCCAAGCGCCTTCAGCGTGCCTGTCTGCGTGCGCTCCTCCTCCACCATGCGCGTCATCGTGGTAAGGGCCACAAGCGCCGCCACCATAAAGAAGAATACGGGGAATACCTTGGCTATCGCCGCCACCTTCTCGGAATTGCTCTTATAGCTGGAAAAGGACACCGTATCCGCCCTGTCCGTAATGCTCCACGCTATCTCCGGAATGCTCACCTGCCCCGCCTTTTCCTCAAGCGCCGCCTCTGCCTGCGCCAGCTTGTCCAGCGCCTCCTTCTTCTTTTCATCAAGCTCCTTTTGGGCGCTTTCCAGCCGGGAAACCTGCTTTTTTATCTCCTTTTCCTGCGCGTCCAGCTCCGCCATGGCCTGTGCATACTGCTGCGGACTGAGCACCTCCTTCATGGCCTCTATCGCAGCGCGCTTTTTTTCCGCCTGCTCAAGCCCCTGCCGTATAAGCCCGTAGCCCGAATCAATTTCGTCCTGCGCCTGCCCCAGCTGCGCCTCCGCCTCGCGCCGCTTCTGCGCAAGCTCCGTGCGCGCCTTGTCTATCTGCCCGTTTATCTCCTTAAGCATCGCCTCCCGCTTGCGCGCATTTTCCTTTTGGCCGTATTGCTTAAGCTGCTCCTTTGCCGCACTCACAATGCCTTGATATTCTTCCCCGAAGGAATTGTGCTCCTCCGCCCCCTTCACCGTAAGAAAAAGGCAGTCGTATTTCTCCTTTGTAAAGGCGGAATACGGCACATACAGTATTATGCTCACCGCGCCCGTTCCCTCGCGGCTGGGCTCGCTTTCCGCCGACATATACATGGGAGTGCGCACCGTCCCCGATATCCGAAGGCTTGTAAAGCCCAGGGTGTCCGATATGCTGCCGTAATCCGATGTATCCTCGGACAGCTCCAGCACATCCCCCTTGGCGGCATGCTCGGAATAGCCGTTGGGAAAAGCCGCAAGGCATTCCCCCTGCTGCGGATAATCCCCCTCCAGCAGCTCAAAGCCGTTCAGCCGGCTTTCCCCCTCGCCCGCGGGCATACCGTAAATACGCACCGTCGCCGTGCCGTTTTTTGTCTTTACCACCGCGTCCTTCACAAACGCCGGCATAACTTCCTTTACATATTCCAGCTCCCCGGCGGCACGCGCCTCCCCGTCGTCAAAGCCGAAAACATAATCCTGAAGGCATATATCAAATATCCTGTTGTTTTTATAATATGTATCCGCCGTAAGCTGCATATTCGGCGTGGTGGCAAGCAGCCCCGCAAGAAAGCCCACCCCCACCGTGATTATTGCCAGAATGGATAAAAACCTTGTGCGGGTGCTGCGCAGTCCCCTGAGCATAAGCCTGCGGTAATTTCTTTTTATCACCATTCTATCTCCTCCACCGGCACGGGCGAAGAGTTCACCTCCACCGATGCCACCGCGCCGTTGCGCACCCTTACCACCCGGTCCGCCATTGCGGTAAGCGCCGCATTATGGGTTATCACAATTACCGTCTTGCCCGTATCCCGGCAGGTGTCCTGAAGCAGCGCCAGTACATTTTTGCCCGTCTGATAGTCAAGTGCTCCCGTAGGCTCGTCGCACAGCACAATCTTGGGGTTTTTCGCCAGCGCCCGCGCAATCGCCACGCGCTGCTGCTCCCCGCCGGAAAGCTGCGCCGGGAAATTGTTCATCCGCTCTCCCAGCCCCACCTTGCGCAGAGTCTGCTCCGCATCCAGCGGCTCCCTGCATATCTCGGAGGCCAGCTCCACATTCTCTAACGCCGTCAGGTTCTGCACCAGGTTATAAAACTGAAATACAAAGCCCACATCGTATCTTCTGTACGCCGTAAGCTGCTTTTTATTAAAGGCCGACACCTCCGCGCCGTCCACCGTTATCCTGCCCTCGTCGCAGCTGTCCATTCCGCCCAGCATGTTAAGCAGCGTGGTCTTGCCCGCGCCGCTGGGCCCCACCACAACGCAGAATTCTCCCTTCTTTACACAAAAGCTTATGCCGTTTGCCGCCGCTATGCGGTTTTGCCCCATGCTGTAATACTTATATACCCCGTCAAACTCTATAAATTCCATATCCGCCTCCGAAAAAGCCGCCGCAGCACAAATCTCCGCGCAGCCCGAATGCCGCCGGCCCCCTGCGCCGGCTCTCGCTTTGCTTCATTATAGCATACTCTCCCGTTTTTTGCACCCCGAACGAACCGCTTGCGGGCCGTTTGCAGGCAATCCGCCCTTTTTGTTTGTGTGTGCTCAATACTGTTTCTGAAAAGACATAAAAGCAAACGAAGAATATTGAAAAAGCTTTAATAATCGGCAAAACTCAAAACAGCTAATATATTATTCATAGTTGACTTTTATCATAATTTCAGCTAAAATATTAGCCGAAAGGAAGTATCGATATGAAAACACCGAAGGAAATACAGCGGGAATTGTCCGAAAGAGAACGCCGCCTGCGTAAAAAACAAAAAATGACACTGCAGCAGCTTGCAGATGCCTCCGGCGTAAGCTTGGGCTCTGTAAAACGCTTTGAAAGCAGCGGTGAGATTTCTTTGCAATCCGTTATCAAAATAGCCTTCGCTTTGGGCTGCGAAGATGATTTTTCTGCCGTATTTGCAAATAATACGCCAATGTCGATTGAGGAGATTATAAATGGAGAGATTTAAGGCGCTTGAGGTGTACTTTGACACCCGGAAAGTCGGAACATTAGCAACCTATCAAAACCGAATTACCGCGTTTGAGTATTCGCAGCAATGGCTGAACAACGGTTTTTCCATCAGTCCCTTCAGTCTCCCGCTGCAAAAAAAATTGTTTTTGCCGAAATATGAACCGTTTGATGGGCTGTATGGCGTATTTGCCGACAGTCTTCCAGATGGATGGGGCAGACTCCTTGTAGATCGGCTTCTGTTACAGGAACAAATGGACCCTCACACGGTCGATATGTTAAACCGTCTGGCTATTGTCGGAGAAACCGGAATGGGTGCATTGACCTATCGCCCTGTTCACAAATTACAATCCGAACAAGCGCAATATGACTATGACCGAATATCAGAGGAATGCCGAAAAATTTTGGAATCCGAATATTCGGAAGATCTGGATATGCTTTTTGCATTGGGCGGCTCTTCCGGAGGCGCGCGCCCGAAAATACTGGTCAGAATAGACGGAGAAGATTGGATAGTTAAGTTTCCTGCATCTGTTGACAAAAAAAATATAGGAGAAATCGAGTATCTGTATTCTCTCTGTGCCAAAAAATGCGGTATTATTATGCCGGAAACACAATTGTTTCCCTCTGTACAATGCGCCGGATATTTCGGAGTGAAGCGGTTTGACAGATGCAAAACAGCCAAAGGGGATACAAAGCGCATTCACATGATATCGGTGTCAGCCCTTTTGGAGACTTCGCACCGTATTCCGAATCTTGATTATAATAATCTTATGGCGTTGACATTGAAATTAACAAAGAATTATTCCGAAGTTGAAAAAATGTTCCGATTGATGTGCTTTAATGTTTTTGCACATAACAGAGACGATCACTCTAAAAACTTTTCTTTTATATATGATGCGGAAAAACAAAAATGGTGCGTATCCCCGGCATATGATTTAACCTATAGCAACTCAATAGGAGGAGAGCATGCAACAACAGTAAACGGAAACGGGAAAAATCCTCAGAAGGCCGACCTTCTGGCAGTGGCAGATAAAATCAGTCTTTCCAAAGAAAAGGCAAGAATTATTATCGATCAAACAGAAACAACCGTCAAAGAGGAACTCGGCGAAATAGAAAATTTCAAATAATATTATATTAAAAAACGGAGCCCTCTCCGTAAGGAAGAAGGCAGCGCAAAATCTGTGCCGCCTTCTTTTTGTGCTGTTCGCAGCGATATGAAAGCCTGCCTGCTTTCATGATATTATATTCGCCAACCGCCGCAGGCAATATAGCTATGCAGAGCATAATAAGCTTGTCCGAAGGACAATATAACTCGCCATAACTCGCCGCCGGTCGAATATAACGGAGGCGCACTCCGTAAGAAAGTGCGCCTCGCGGCTCCGTAATTTTTTATTCTCGGCTTTATATTTCAGTTGCTGACGCCGCGATTCTCATCGTCATCGTCGTCATCCTCGTCATCGTCCTCGTCATCATCGTCGTCCTCGTCGGAATACTCAAACTCCACATGCGGCCTGCCGCTTTTGCGGAAAATGTAATAGTATACCGGCACCGTAAGAAACACCGCCCAGCACCATGTCCATGCACCCGGCACAAAAAAGCCCAGCGCCAGGAATATAAGCACCGCAAGCACGGGGTAGGCAAATTTCCGCGGCGAGCGCTTGTATACCGCCGTTACCGCCGTGTGATAAAGCGGTATCGTAAGAAACAGCAGCCATGCCGGATGCCACCAGGAGCAGGCAAAGCCCAGCGCAAGATATGCCGCTACCACCAGAACGGCAAAGGGGAAATCCTGCCACGCTCTTTTGCGTGCACGGCGCTTTGCCTCCTCCTTGCTCATTATATGCTTGCCGTCCAGCACCACGCCGTCCTTGCTTATCTCCACATCGTTGCCCTCGTGATCCTTTACAAATATGCCCTCGCGGCTTATATGCACGCTGTCCTTGCCATCCTCCACATGTATGCCGTCAAAGCCTATATGTACATCCGCCTTCTTTTTCCCGGTGCTTTGGGTCTTTTCCTCCTGGCCCTCTGCCTGCTGTCCGCCCTGCGCCGCGCTTTCGCCGCCGTCCTTCTGCTCCTGTGCCGTTTTCTGCTCCCCGGAGCACCCCAAAAGCTCATCCAGCGACATCCCGTAAAGCCGTGCAAGGGCTATCAGATTATCCGTATCCGGCGACGCCTCCGCCCGTTCCCATTTGGAAACCGCCTGTCTTGATATTCCCAGCTTGTCCGCCAGCATCTCCTGCGAATAGCCGTTCATTTTTCTAAGCTGCACCAGTCTGTTTGCCGTTTCGATGTTCATTATGAATTTCCTCCGATTCCTGCGGCCGTTATCCTCCGCTCATCTTTACGGCCCCGATTATAGCAATAACCGCCGCGGTTGCACCAGCTATTCTGCATTTCATTCCCGCAACTGCCGGTTGCATTTTATGATTTTTACCGCATTATACCCCGTTTTTTCGTACATTTTTCGTTATTTTGTTAAAATGTGCGCTCTTTCGCACCCCCGGTTTCGCTTTATCCGGTCTTCTCTCCGATAAAGCCTCCCCGCCCTACTCCTCCTGCCGCTGCGTCTTTTTGCTTTGATAAAGCGGTATTTTTACAAACAGCCGCAGGCTGAAGGGCTTTTTATCGTAGTTTATTGCATGCTTATAAATAAGCACAGCGGCTATACAGACGGCTCCGGCCGCCACACCCGGCGTCTGCCCGCTTATAAGCGCGGTTACCGCCAGCGCGCAGGAGGCTATTATCATGCGCAGCGAATGGGGATGCACCGTCAGAATAAAGGTGGTAAAAATAAGCGGAAAGGCTAAAGCATATATAATGCCGCTCACCTGCCACAGCCCCGCCAACGCTCCGAAGGCCGGGCTTATTGCCTTGCCGCCGCGGAAGCGCATAAGGGGCGTAAAGGCGTGCCCCAGCACCGGAGCCGCCACCGCAAGTCCGAAAAGCGGGTTTGCGCTGTCCAGCACGCGCGCCGATATAAATACCGGAAGAAAGCCCTTGAGCACATCCAATACAAGGCATATCCCGCCTATCACGCGCCCTCCGTACAAGGCGGCGTTTGCCATGCCGGGGTTATGATCCTCGCTTTCCTTTATTATATCCACATGACAGAATACAAGGGGCAGATAGTAGCTGTACATAACGCTGCCCGATAAAAAACCCAGCACCGCCGCTATCAGATACCTGTGCATTGCTCTCTCCTTCCTTTTCAGCGTTTACTCACGCTTATGTCCCCCGCTAAAGCCGTAATTATCAGCCGCGCATGATATAATCGCATATATCCTTTGCCGCATACCTGTTTATATTGCAGCGCTGCGCGCTTATCATAGCCCGCCCTTCTTCCGGGTCGCTAAGCAGGCGGTCTATCCATTCCAGCTGCGTTTTGCAATCCGGACAGGCCGCCGCCATATGACGCGAGGCAAAAAACTCGGAATTCTTTGTTTCGCATCCCGGAATGGGGCGCGTAAGTATCGCCGGAATATTCTTAACCGCAAACTCCGTCGTGGTAAGCCCTCCCGGCTTTGTAAGCAGCAGATCCGCCGCGTCCATGTACAGGCTCACAAGGGGGGTAAAATCCACCACCGTCACATTTTCCCGCCCGCCGAATTCCATCCTTACGCTTTCCTTAAGCTGACGGTTGCTGCCGCCCAGCAGCACTATGCTTATGCTGTCTGCATACCTTTGGACAAGTCCGCGTATCAGCGCCCCGGCATCTCCGAAGCCCATGGAGCCGGACATTATCAGCACGCAGGGACGCTCCTCCCGTATACCCAGCTGCCGGCGCGCCTCGCGCTTGTCCGTGCGCAGGTTGAAGCGCTCCGATACAGGTATCCCCAGAGGCAGCAAACGGCTTTCCGGAATACCCGCATGAGCATACTCCTTAACAAGGTCAATGTGCGGCAGTATGAATACATCCGGCTCCGTCTCCTCCCAAAAGGGAATGCAGGTGTAGTCCGTGGCTATCACCACCGAGCGCACGCCGCTTTCCTTTTTGCGTATCGCCGTCATCGCCTCCGCCGGAAACAGATGCGGCATAACCACGGTGTCAAAGTCGTTTTCCGCAATGAACCTGCGAAGATTGTCCTTGTTAAGCACATTTGCAAAATACACGGGGGATTTTATATACCTTGAGCTTACCCAGCCTCCCACCTTGTACATAGCGCCAAACAGCCGCGGCATTTTCGTAACCATTCCTATATAGCTTTTGGAAACGCCGCTGCTTACGCGCTTGCCCGCAAGGCCGAGATAGTCCGCAAAGGCGCAGCTGCACCCGCGGCGCCCCAGCTCCTCAAAAATTGCTTTTCCCGCGGTATTGTGTCCGCCCCCGGTGTTGCAGGATAATATCAGAACCTTCTTTTCGCTCATTTCTCATACGGACAAGCTGTCCTTTTCCTCCTTAATTTGCACAGTTCCTTCTTTTTTAATAGCCGCTCCGTCCGGCGCGCAGCCCCTCTGCTCCCCCTTAAGAAAATCCATTATCGCCCGTTTTTCGTTGGGCAGCCCGTCCGTCACCGCATAAAACGCCTTCTCCAGCGCCCTGCCTATGCCGGCGCCGCGTATCCCCAAGCTCATTATATCCTCGCCCCTTACGGCCAGATGCGCCCTGTCCGTGCACGCCCCCTCCCGTATAAGGCGCGCGGCAAGCTCCCGCGTGCGTTCTATCGCCTCCGTACGCTCCGTATCCTTACCGTCTGCACGCTTTGCCCTCTCATCCGCTTCCTTAAGCTGCATAAGCTCAAAAAACGCCTCCGCCCCCGTTCGGCTTATAAGGCGCAGTATCCCGCCCCTGCCTTCGGGCAGCGGAAGGTCGTGCAGCTTCACCAGCAGCACGACCCTTACCTGCGTTTCCTTGGGCGCACGCAGACGCGCAAGCACCGCCCCCGCCGTTTGCGCGCTTTTTCCCTGATGTCCCGGAAAATGCCCGCCCCGTTCATCCTTAATATAACAGGACGGCTTTTCAATATCGTGAAACAGGGCTGCCAGCCTCAAATGCGTTTCCTCGGGCACGCCCGCCACGGTGCGGCAGATATGCCCGTATACATCAAAATCGTGATGTCTGCTGTGCTGCTCAAAGCCCATGCACGGCGCAAGCTCGGGAATAACCGCGGATATTACCCTCTCATACTCCGTTAGGGCGGTTAATACATTCTTTCCCTTAAGCAGCTTTACAAGCTCTGCGTATTTCCGCTCCTGCGATACCGCACCCAGCCGCTCCGCGCCCCTTATCATGGCCTCCGCAGTTTCCTCCTGCGCCGTCAGTCCCAGCACCGAGCAAAAACGCACCCCGCGCAGTATCCGCAGCGCGTCCTCCTCAAAGCGCCTCTGCGGTCTTCCCACCGTGCGCAGAATCCCGCGCGCCGCATCCTCTCTGCCGCCGAAGGGGTCAATAAGCCCCGAGTGCGGGTTGTACGCCATGGCGTTTACGGTAAAATCCCTGCGCGAAAGGTCGGCAATGATGCTTTTTGTAAATGTTACACTCGCAGGATGCCGCCCGTCTGCGTAATCCCCGTCCTCGCGGAAGGCGGTCACCTCCACCGGCCCGCCTGCAAGCACCGTAACCGTACCGTGTTTTTCTCCCGTAAGCAATACCTGCGCGCCCATACTCTCAAACAGCGCCCGCGTCTGCTCCGGCAGTGCGGAGGAGGCAATATCAAAATCGGCGCATTGCCGCCCCATCACCCAATCCCGCACACAGCCGCCTACAAGATAGGCCTCATGCCCCGCATTTTCCAGACATTCCAGCACCCACCGTGCCCCGTTTGCGATCTCCAAATTCACTGCTCCTTAATAAATGCATCCTTTGTCCGCAGTCCGTCCGCTAAAAAACTTTTACTCGTATTAGTATAAACAATTTTCCGCCATTTTGCAACAGCGTTATTGAATTTTTGCATTTTTTCGCCTTTCCCCTTTGTCTGCCCGCTCCGAAATACAGCAATACCGGGTGCCCCGCAGAGTCCCGGTATTGCTGCTTAAAACATATAATAGTTACCGTTTAATTTCCGTTCCCGTCAGACGGCTTATCTCCTGCGCCAGCAGCTTTGCATACTGCTCGTGGTGCGCCCTGTCCGGGTGCCCCCAGCCCGCGCTGCCGTTTGCCGGCATTTCAAGATAGGAAAGCTTTGCATCCCCCATATCGGCCGTCAGCTTTGCAAGATCCTTGGAATACTCCTTGCTTATCTGCCCGTAGGTCCATATGATATACGCATCGGGGTTAAGCTCGCGCACATGCTTTATGAATGCCCTCACGCCGCTTAAAAACTCCTCTCTGCGCTCCGATGCCAGCTGATAGTCGTTTGTGCCCAGAGATATCACCACCACATCCTGCTTATGCGCCGCAAAATCCCACTTTTCCTGATTGTTCCACATTCCGTTTGTAAAATCGTATATGGAGGGAATGTTCGCCGCCGGATTGTCGCCGCCCTGCACAACGCCCCAGCCCGATGCCGCCACGATGTTCGCATCGGCATTAAGCATGCGCGCCGTCAGCGCCGCAAAGGAAAGATAGGCGTCCCCCGCGCGCTCGTACACCTCGTCCTTGGGGCTGCTCTCGTTTGTAAGTATTCCCGCCCCGCAGGTAATGGAATCGCCGATAAACTCTATATTCAGGCTTCCCTTTTCGGGCGACAAGTCAATATTGCCCGAGAAGCTCACCGAGTGCAGCCGGATTATGCTGTTGCCCGGCTCGCTGGTCTTGTATATGCTTATCTCGTGATAGCCCTTTTCCACGCTTGCTATCACCGCAGTGTCCGAACCCTGCTTCAGCTCCAGCTTTACCGACTCCTCCGTCTTGCCGTCCACCACCACCCGTATATAGGCGCTGTATCCGCCCATATGCGTGTAGCTTATGGTCACGTCTCCCTCCATATATCCGCGGAAGGACGCCCCCGCATAGCTCCAGTTAAGCCCTGCGTAATCCTTGCCGTAATCGGCGCGTCCCGTGATCTTTATATGCTCCTTATCAATTGCCGATACCGTCTGCATGGTGTATTTCTCCTCAACCGCGGGCGTTCTCTCCGGTGCCGCCGTCGCCGTCTGCTCCGGCGTTTCCGTCTGCACCGCGCCCGTATTTTCCTGCGTCGGCATTTCCGTCTGCCCCGTCTGCATGGGATTGCAGGCGCAAAGCAGCACCGCCGCCGCAACAGCCGCAATAACCGCCGCCGCTTTTTTGTTTTTCATGTTTTTCTCCTCCGTCAAGTAAAGCCCTTCCCTATTCAGTCCTCAAGACTCCAGGTGGCTCCGTATTCAAACAGCTTTCCGCCCTTTTCGATTGCGCCTATATCCGGCGCATCTCCAAGGTATCCGTCCGTTATTCCTTCTATCACGCACCCCGCGTCTATCGCCGGGCTGCCGTCCGCCGGCTGATATCCTTCATTTTCAATAATGTAGGATACCCGCAGGTTGTTGCCGGATTCTATCCGCTGCTCCGGGTTCACCGGGCAGGGTACCGTGCCGTCCTTAAGCGCGCCGGTGTACACCACGCTCTGCCCGTTCTCCGAGCCGCTGTAATTTATGTCCACTCCCTTTAACGCCACGAACAGATTGTTGTAAAAGCGCGTCTTGCCCGTTTTTGCATCGTCCTTGGGATAGGAATATATGCCGTAGCCGTACTGCGAGCCTATCACCGTGTTGTTTGCATAAAGCGTGTTTTCATTGGAAAGGTTCGTGCGCAGCCCGCAGGTGCCGCCCACCACTATGTTGTGATCCACGGTAAAGTTGGAGCAGTAATTGTCCAGATACAGCCCGTCCCAGCATTTGCTCATGGTGCCGTTTTCCGTCTTTTCACCGCAGTCCACAAAGTTGTTGTAAAGGCGCGTTCCGCCGCCGTTGCAGCTCCATGTGTAAAACGCGCCGCTGTCGCTTGTAAGCCTTGAGTGTCCGTAGAGATAATTCCCCCGTATCACGCAGGCGTCATAATCGGTATTGATGGTAAAATATATATGCACCCTTCCCGAATATGTAATGTTGTTGCGGGATATCTCGCACCGGCTGCTCTTAAGCACATACACCCCGGCAAAATCATCGCCGCAGTAATTGCTGTGATGCACTATGTTGTCGGTAAATACATTGTCCTCTCCGCCTAAGGTTATGCCGTTGAAGGCGCTGTATCCGAACTCGCAGCGGGTTATGAGATTGCGCTTGCCCGTTATATGATTGCTGCTTTTAAGCACATAGGAGGCATATCCCGAGGCATAGAAATGGTCGGAGAACAGCACCCTGCAATTCTCTATCCTGCAATCCTCCGCCTCAGGAAGGGTTATGCCGCCGCCGTAAATGCTCAGACCCTGAAGATTTATAAACCGCGCATCCTTTGCCTGCACCGCTGCGGAGCTGCCCCTCATGGTTATTGTATGGGCGGACGGGTCGTCCCCCTCCGGCATATAAACATACACCCTTTTGTTCTCCGCGTCATACCAGTACTCGCCCGGAGCATCCAGCAGACACAGCGCCCCCGTAAGGAAGAAGGGGTTGCCCTTCACCGGGGAATATGCGTTCATGCCTATGTAATTCTCCGGCGTGTCCAGCTTGTCCTCCAGCTTCAGCACGCAGCCCTGCGCGCTCTTAATGCGGGAGGTATAGCATATCCAGCCCGCCACGCCGTTCTCTCCCGGCCACACCACAGCCTTGGCTCCCACTATGCCCTCCGGCATCGCCTCCGGCGTCACTATCGTCTCTGCGTCCGTGCCCTCGCCCGCAAGCGCTCTGGGCGCCTCCATTATGCTTCTTAAGCTTTTGCCGGAATTGGGCCAGCGCGCCTCGGTAAGGGATTCCGTATCCGCAAACAGCTGCGCGCGCTCAGCGTCAATGCTGTCCGCTATGTCCGAAACATCGGCAACATATATGCTGTCCTTCCACCTTGTAAAGCCCGTAACGGGCACCGTGGGCGTAAGCACCGGCTTGCAGCCCGGCAGCGCGGACACCGTAAAGGGCTGACCCTCCGTCCCGTTTACCGGCTTAAGCGTTCCGTAATATACTCCGTCGGCAAGATACATCGTTTTCCCCGGTCCCGCCTTTTCCATCGCCTTTTCCACCGAAGCAAAGGGCGCTTTTCGCGAGCCGTCCCCCGCGTCGCTTCCGTTTATTGCATCCACGAATATTCCGTTTATTTCATCCACCCTTACCGTAGCGGTGGGCGTTGGCAAAATCTCGACGGTGCCCGTTATTTCCGGCGATCCCGTAACTGCCTGTTGAATGCAGCCGCAAAGCGCACAGGGCAGCGCCGCCATGACCGTAAGCATCGATAACAGCTTTCTTAAATTCATTTTTCTTTACCCGCCCGCTTTAAAGAATGCCGTTTCATCCTGCTTTTCAAGCCGAAAAGCGGGCCCTTCCTATACTGTTTTTTGTACAGCTTTTTTCGCATTTTTCTTCATAAAGCAGCCCGGAAACATACGCAGTCATGTCCCATCCCGCCCATGAAATGCCCGTACTCGGCGTGTGCACCCGACGAGTGCGTTTTCACTGCACGCAAAAATCATATCACTCCGTGTCCGGACGGTAAATGCACAATTCTAACCATATCGCCCTTCTTTGCGTTTTTTTGTAGCACAATATTACCCCCTGCGCAATTTCGCCGTGCCGCCTGCATGCGCACGCTTTCCCTTTTTGCACGGCCGCCGCCCAAATTAAAAGCCTTATAAAGCCCGTTAAGCGCCTTGCGCCCATCCCGCTTCCGCCCCTCTGAAAGGCAATACAAAAGGCGGGGCAAAGCCCCGCCTTAAAGCATCCTTTTGCACACTGCAAGCCCGGCCGCCGCCTATGCCGCCCGATAATTATATTGCCCGTCTTATTTTACTAAGCACTCCTGTTTGCCAAGCAAAATACCCGGCCTTTTCCGTCAAACAGGCACCAGCATCAGCAGCGTCCCCGCCACAATAAGCACAAGCCCGCATATCGCCTTTACGGACAGCCTTTCCTTAAGCACAATACGGGAAAACGCCACCGTCACCAATATGCTCAGCTTGTCAATGGGCACCACAACGCTTGCAAGGCCGTCGCGCAGCGCTTTATAATAGCACAGCCAGCTTGCCCCCGTCGCAAGCCCGGAGAGGCATATAAACAGCAGCTCCCTGCGCGGTATCCCGCGCAGTGCGCCCCCTTTCCCGGTGGCAAACACGCATACAAACGACATCACCAGCACCACCGCCGTGCGTATCATCGTAGCAAGGTTTGATTCCACTTGGTCTATGCCTATCTTTGCAAGAATGGAGGTAAGCGCCGCAAAAACGGCGGACAGCACGGCATAAAGCAGCCACGCGCCCTTTTTCCCCTTCTTTGGGCCGCCCTCGTCCCCTTTGTCCTTTTTCTTTTCCGTCATCAGGTATGTGCCCGCGCCTATCAGCACCACACATATCCCCTTAAGCCAGGATATCGGCTCTCCCAGCACTATAAAGGCAAACAGCAGCGTAAGCACCGTGCTGGATTTGTCCACCGGCACCACCTTGTTCACATCGCCCAGCTGCAGCGCACGGAAATAGCACAGCCAGCTTGCCCCCGTTGCAAGGCCGGAGAGCACAAGAAATATCCACGACTTGGCGGAAATATCCGCTATCTGTCCCAGCGAGCCCGCAATAAGCACCATCACAAAGGACATAAGCAGCACCACCGCCGTGCGTATCGCGGTGGCCGCCGCGGAATCGGTGTTCTTTATGCCGCATTTGGCCAGAATGGAGGTAATGCCCGCAAAAACAGCAGAGCCTAACGCCAAAAGCACCCACACAGTCTTTTTCTCCCCGTTTTTTGTTTTATTCCTTTTATGTATTCCCCTGTTTATTTTAGTACGCCCGGCGTATTTGTCAACATTATTAACGCGTTTTTCCCCTGCGGCGTTTTCGCGCCTGTTTACAAACGGTTTTCATATCGTTCATTTGACGGCAAAGACAATATCAAATATAATATATAAACAAACAAAAAAGGAGAAACTGCAATGAAAAAATATATAGCAATTTTCGCAGCGGCAGCGCTTGCCCTTTCCCTTTCGGCATGCGCAAATAACGCCACAAAGGAACCCGCTTCCTCCGCTGCCTCTACCGCGCAGGCAACCCGGCAGCCCACCGCCGAGGTCACAAAGGAGCCGGCTGCGCAGACCCCCGAGGCTACTCTGCCCGACGGTCAGACCAAATCGCCCGATCATTTCCAGGACCTTGCAAGCCTTGACCTCATCCGCGATGTAACCGCAAAGAGCGCCTCCATGGTGGAATTCACCTACAAGTACGCTCCCGGCTACGAGGGCAAAAAAATAACCGGCTTTACCGTGCAGTCCGCCGCCATCTCCGGCGAGGACATGCAGTTTGATGTCAAGCTGCTTACAAACGATGAAGGCGTTGCCGTGGTAACGGTGCAGGGCGAATTTGAGGAGGATGAAATCTATCCTTTCATAATAAACCTTACCGCCGCCTATGAGGACGGAAGCGAGTCCCCGATAATCGACTTCTTCTCCTACGAAAGCGAAAGCTTTACCGAAGAATAAACAAAGGCGCCGCAAAAACGCGGCGCTTTTTTAAAAAAAACTTCAAAAAATTTTTTGCGCGTTTTTTAACCGTTTTTATGCGTCTTTTTAACGGTTTTTTACAGGTTTTTTCGCGTTTTTGCGCCTTCCTTTTTCAGTGCTTTGGCACACATGGCACAAAAATCGGCGAAAACACGGCGCATTAGCCCGTCAAAATGCACAAATCGAAAGGAAACAGCATCATGGATTATTCCGTAATCATAGTGGGCGGCGGCCCCGCAGGCCTCAGCGCCGCGCTTTATACGGCCCGGGCCGGCCTTTCCACCGCGGTTTTAAGCGCTTCTCCCGGCGCGCTTGCCCGCGCCGAAAGAATAGAAAACTACTTCGGCATATCCTGCAGCGGGCCGGAGCTGCTTAACCGGGGCCGCCGTCAGGCCGAGGCCGCCGGAGTCACCTTTATTGAGGGCGAGGTCCTGCTGACCGAGCCGGCAGAGCAGGGCTTCAGAACGGTTTACTCCGCAAAAAGCCCCGCGGCAGCGGGCTTTTCGGGGACACCGGATGCAAACGGCACGCCCGCAGGCACCGCCGGGGTCACCCCTAACGCAGGCTCCGAATGCGAAAAAGAGCTGCTTTCCGGGGCGGTAATACTGGCTACCGGGGCGCAGCGCCGGCAGCTGAATCTTAAAAACGCCGCCGAGCTTGAGGGCCGCGGGGTAAGCTATTGCGCCGTGTGCGATGCCTTCTTTTACCGCGGCGCCGATGTCGCCGTGCTGGGTGCGGGGGAATATGCCCTGCACGAGCTGGAGGCGCTTCTGCCCGTTGTCGGCTCCTGCTGCCTGCTGACCGACGGCGAGCCCGTCCCCGCCGCGCTGCCTCCGGGGGTAAAATGCTTCACCTCCCCCCTTGCCGCCCTTTCGGGGCAAACGGAATTGCAGGGCGTTTTGCTCAAGGACGGCACGCATCTGGCTGTATCCGGGCTGTTTGTGGCCAAGGGAGTAGCCGGAGCGGCTGAGCTTGCCCGCCGTGCCGGCGCCGAGACGGTACAGGGCAATATAAGCATTAACACCGAAGGAATGACCTCGCTTCCCGGGCTTTTTGCCGCAGGGGACTGCACCGGCGGGGTGCTTCAGGTATCGGCGGCCGTGGGCGAGGGTGCCAAGGCCGCACTTAGTACAATAAAATATCTCAAAAAGATGCGTTGAAACGCAAAAAAAGCCTTAAAACAGCTCTTTTAGTGCTGCTTTAAGGCAAAAAAACACCGTCACACGGGGTGTCCCAATAAGAAAACATTGTTGGGTTTGAAAGAAACGGTATAGCTTCGGCTATGCCGTTTCTTCATTTTGCCGGATATCGAATACCCTGGACATTTCCAAGATACCGATGCCCTTGTAGTAAATATCGACTTCCTGTTTGCGGTTGGTTTTGCTGTGGGGATCGGTGGCTGCGTGTACGACGATCTTCTCCACAAACTCATGCAGGATATGGGGTGTCAGTTCCGGGATTTCTGTGTACTTTCGGACAATGGACAGAAACCGGTCCACATTGGCACACTTGCTTTCCTCCTCCTGGATTTCTTCCCGGAGGCTGTTTGCTTGGGTCTGCAAGGCTGCCTGCTCTGCTTCATAGTCAGCGGACAGTTTCTTGAACCGTTCGTCTGTCAGTTTGCCCGTGATATTGTCCTCATACAAATGCTTGAAGATTCTATCCAGCTCCGAAATCCGTTTCTCTGCATCGGTCAGGAGCTTCTTCTTTTTGGCAAGGCCCTTGCTTCTCTCCTTCTCGTCCATATCCATGACCATCTTCACAAACTGATCTTCCTGTTCCCTTGCATAGGAAACAACCTTACAGAGATTTTGCAGTATCAGTTTTTCCAGAATGACCGTCCGTATGGAATGGGTGGAGCCGCATATATCCCGGCTTTTCCGATACCCCGCACACAAATAATACTCCTGCTCCCGCCGGAAGCCGGTTGCCCTGCATTGGTACATGATTGAGCCGCAGTCAGCACAGAACATCATGCCGGAAAACATCCCCATCTCTCCCATTTTGGTTGCCCTGCGCCGGGTCTGCCGTGCCAGTCTTACCGCATCGGCAATGGATTCCGTCCAGATCGGTTCGTGGGTATTCTCAAAGATCACCCACTCACTTTCGGGATTCTGAATCTTCTTTTTGCTTTTGTAGGATTTCTTCGTGGTTTTGAAGTTTACTGTGTGCCCCAGATATTCCCGCCAGCGGTCAAGGATATGGGCAACTGTCGAAGCATTCCAGCCATAGGGATCATCCTGCGGTTTTACATTGCAGTTGATACCCTTACTTTCGTAGTAAGCGGCAGGGGTAAGGATCTTCCGCTGCTTCAACAGCCTTGCGATTTGAGAAGGCCCGTATCCGTCCATCACATACAGACCAATATCATAAACCACATTGGCTGCATCGTTGTCCCGTACCCATTGCTTCGGATTGGCAGGGTCTTTCATATACCCGTAAGGTGCATTGGTGGTCAGGTGTTCTCCCGCATTTCCTTTGACCTTCATAACGGCCCGGATCTTCTTACTTGTGTCCTTGGCGTACCACTCGTTGATGATGTTCCGAAACGGGGTAAACTCGTTGTCGCCCTGCTTACTGTCCACTCCATCGTTGACAGCAATAAAGTGAACATCGTGCTCCGGGAACATGATCTCAGTATACATTCCCACTTGCAGGTAGTCACGGCCCAGACGGGACATATCCTTGATAATGACCCGCTTGACAATACCTGCTTCAATGTCCGCAATCATTTCCTGGAACCCAGGGCGGTTAAAGGTGGTGCCGGAGATGCCATCGTCAATATAAAAACGGATATTCTTCCAGCCATGGTCAAGGGCATACTTCTGTAAAATCTTCTTTTGATTGATTATGGAATTACTGTCGCCCTGCAATTCATCGTCACGGGATAAGCGGCAGTAGAGGGCAGTAACGGCCTCTGTGCTCATGACGGCATAAGGAAATTGCAGCACGGCAGCGGTGGTTGACTGATCGTACATAATAACCTCCAATCTTTCAGCCAAACACGGTATGAAGTTCAATTACATTCTACCGTGCTGTTTTGGATTTGTCAGCCTGTTGGAGGATATTTTGTTTCCGGGGATCGTCTCAGTTCGTCTTTGATAAGCCGCTGCACCTTATCCTTGACGGTATCTGTTGCCGGATCGGGAAAGTAGGAATTGACCGTAAAGGTGGTGTTTCCGATCCGCACCTTGCTTCGCAAGGGCGGGGCATATTTCTTTCGGTTGTCGGTATCATTTTTCATAAAATCAGGGCCTCCCTTCACCTATTACTGGTGCTGGGAGGCCCTGTTTTGGCCATTATTTACGAAAGAAATCACAAGAAATTTCCAATACGAAATTAGGGAGATAAAACGAAAAAGAAACGATTAGCAAGCACAGCAAGTGAGTACCCACTTGCTCTATACTTGCTCGTAGAGCAAGCACAGTAAGTGTAGCCACACTCAAAATTGGCATGCCTCCCAAACCCTAATTTTGATAGTTTATGTTTTTATTATTGCAGATGTTTCTAATATGTGCTATCATAATATACAGAAGGGACTATTTTGAAAATATAAAACTTTTATTTTATATTTTCAAAAATAAGTTTTAATTTAGCAAGGAGTACCCTGATGACTATTTCTGAACAGATAAAAGTTCTATGCGTGCGTTCCAATATTAGTGTAGCGGAATTAGCAAGACGCATGGGAACTACACCCCAAAATTTCAACTCAAAAATGAAACGAGAAAGCTTTACTGTTTCCGATTTAGAGTATTTGGCCGAAACGGTTGGGTGCTCTTTTGAGCGACACTTTGTCCTTCCGGATGGCGAGAAGGTTTGATAGGAGAATAAAAATGAATATGTTACATTTTAAGAATAATCTGCAAAATCGTGATGTGATATCTCTTTTCTCTGGTGCAATGGGTCTTGATATAGGCCTTGCAAAGGCAGGACTTAATATTGCTATTGGGCAGGATTTTGATGCCGCATGTGTTGCAACCATGCGAGCAAACGGTCATAAAGTTTTAAGCGGAGATATCCGTGACATTGATCCGGCGGATTTACTTGAACAAGTGGGATTGGCTCCTGGCGAACCATTCTTGATTTGTGGTGGTCCACCATGTCAACCGTTCTCAACTGCAGGAAAGAGATTAGGCATCAATGATCCCCGAGGAAGCCTTTTTATGGACTTCATTCGAATGATTGATTATATCCGTCCACGATTCTTCATTATGGAAAATGTGAAAGGGATTATGTCTGCTCCTTTGAAACATGTTCCTCTTGCAGAACGAGATAAAAATGATCCAGAGCAGCGACTGGGCACTGTTTTGGATGTTATTCTATCCGAATTCCAAAAACTTGGTTACAAAACCGTGTACGGCGTATTGGATGCTGTAAATTATGGTGTCCCTCAATTCAGAGAACGATTTGTTTTGATTGGAAGTCGTGATAATGAAGATATTTTCATGCCAATTCCAACGCATTTTCAAATGCATCAGGATGCATCCTATCGCTGGCAAACATTGGGAGATACCATACGGGATTTAGAGCATGATTGTGGTGAGTGTGCTGCTTTTGGCGAAGATCGGTTATCTTTTCTAAAACTCGTTCCCGAGGGTGGGAACTGGCGCGACCTCCCCGTCGATTTGAAGCAAATGGCTATGGGAGGTGCTTTTGAATCGGGCGGGGGTAAAGTAGGTTTTTACCGTAGGCTATCTTATAATCAGCCCTCTCCTACATTGGTTACATCACCCGTACAAAAGGCAACTATGATGTGTCATCCCACGCAAAATCGCCCTTTGAGCATACGAGAATATGCTCGAATCCAGCAGTTCCCTGATGATTGGATTTTCATGGGAACAAGTGCAGAGAAATATCGACAAATCGGTAACGCTGTCCCGGTTGGCCTTTCTGAAGCATTAGGCAAAGCTGTCCTATCTGTTGCGGATCAAACTGCTGCAATTCAAACAAAAAGATTCAGAGGAACAGATATCCACCAAAAACTTAAGATTGCGCTTGAAATAGGAGGAAGTTGCTATGTCCATAAATAATTCTTACAACGAAGAAGCTATTGTAGAGGCTATTGCCGTTGCATTGGATAATTTCTACACCAACCTGATTAAGAAAGTGGACAGTTTGAATATTAAAGCTGTAATGAAGCGCAAAAACCCGTATCTTTTCCGAGCCAAAGCCATGAATGGTGCGGCTCAAATAATTGATGCAATCCTTGCTGCTTTCGTATCTTCTTCCGAGGAAACGATTTTTGGTAATGTGTTTTTTGAACCTATTGCCACAGCAGCAGCTCAGGGTCAAAAAGCATTAGCCGAGGGTGTTGACATTATGGTAGAACGCGATAACACCATTTATGCTATTGCGGTAAAATCTGGAACAAGCGTTTTCAATGCTGATAGCCGCAAAAAGCAGGAGCAAAACTTTATGGCCGCAAGCAAATTGGCCCAGCAGGCAAAAAAACGTTTTGTTCCTATTGTTGGATATGGCTATGGCAAGAAGAAGACTTCTAATCGTGGTTTGCCTAAATTCTACATGGAGCTGGCAGGAAAAGATTTCTGGACTGAATTAACAGGTGACGAAGAATTTTATATTAAGCTAATTCGTTATATGGATAAATTACCGGAGAAGTATGTGGAAGATTTTGACGCCTCTTATCAGAAGGCCTCGAATCGCTTGGTTCGGGAATTTACACAACAGTTTTGCTTTGATGATGGAAGTATTGACTGGGAGAAACTTGTTGAGTTTAATTCCGGGAATTAACTTATAGGAGGAAGCGGCTATGCGGGAAGCCCTTAAAAATGCTGTACAAAGTGCTATTCTGTTTGAATGCCAGTTGCCACACCAAGAGAGTGGCTTAGGCAAGTCGTGCCTTTCCTCTCAAAATGACATTTGCTTTAATAACACAGACCCCCAAGAGATTGCAAAAGTTATATATAATGGCATTGTAGAGTTTGCATTAAATGAATACGAAATCAATTATGATGATTTGGAGCGCGAGCAAAGAAGGGCCATTCTTAGCCGAATCCGGTACAATCCTACTGCAGATAACTCTGCTAAATTGAAATATGGCTTTTATGGTGAGGTATTATTGGATTTGATTTTGCGGGTATTTCTCCAAACAAGTGTCGTTGCTGCGCGGGGATATTTTTACTCACCCATTGAAAATAGTGAGGCTAAAGGCTTTGATGCTTTCCATTTGTTGGAGCGCGACGGAAATATCGATCTATGGTTTGGGGAAGCAAAATTCTATTTGCGGTACAAGGATGCAATAACCCCTGTAATGGAGAAGTTGGGAACCTCGTTATCAGATGGTTATTTGAATCGGAATTTGATAGCAATCATAAATGAACGGGATCACCTCTCTGTACATAATACCCAGCTGAATAGCCTGTTGGACTCTTGGTTTGAAAATCCCAGTATCAATTTGGCACAGGAAATGCAGAACCGGGGGATACGGTTAATCTACCCAATATTTATCGCTTATGAAAAAGCTAACAGAGATGCATATCATCAAAGCATTAAAAAGTGTATCGATCATATTGCCGCAGAATATGCACGGATCGGCATTAGCATTCCCGCTACATTCGATTATCGACTTTTCTTCATCTTCTTACCGCTGTCAGAAGTCAAGCAAATCAAGGAGAGTGTGATTCAATGGATAGATTCACAAGAACCGCTGATATAATTAAGGCGTATTACAGTTATAAACAAACAGCGGACTCTGCTACATTTGTCAAAAAAGTGTGCAGTTTCTTTGACTTTATCAAGGACGAAAGTTTGTCTGATGCTGATTTGAATTTGCTCTTATTTTTAGCAAATGAAGCTGGTATTCCTCAATACTATGATCTGCTAAAATCAAAGTTCACGAATGCCGAGATTGGTGATGAAAGTATCAATTCACTTACCATGAGTGCTTTGTTCCATGATGCTAGTCTGATTAGGGGTGATAGTAAACTGCATCGTTATCAAAAACATGTTCTTGATAGCTTTGTGGCCACGCAGCGAAACCGTTATGTTTTAACTGCACCTACATCCTTTGGAAAAACTTTCTTGGTCTACGAGATTATCCAAAAGATGCAATATCAGAATGTACTTTTGATCTTTCCTGCAATAAGCCTATTATCCGAAAACTATGCTCGCCTCTGTAGTTGGGAAGCCTTTAGTGACTATGCCATTCACTCATTAAGTGAAGAAGAATTTGATATTACTCAGAAGAATATATTCATTTTTACTCCCGAGCGTTTTTTGTCCTTTATGGATTCACATCAGCACCTTCACTTCAATTTTGCTTTTATTGATGAAGTCTATAAAATTGATAACAGCTTTGTTATCGATCAGGAAACATCGGGAGAAAATGAGCGTGATACAGCTTATCGTCTGGCATTAGAATTTATTTGCAACCTAACAGACAATATGTTACTGGCAGGTCCGTATATGGCTCTGCCGACAGCAGAAACAGAACTACATAAATCCTTTAATGATTTTGCTCGCGATAATGGTTTTGTTTTCTTGCGATATAATCAATTTGAAATCGTCTCAAAAGAATATACAACAGTTAAAAGCAGACAGCAATACATCATCGACAATATTCCGGTTGAAATCGGTTCAGCGAGTAAAACGCAGAAGATTGCCAATATTATTCTGGCGTTAAGTTCACCCACAGAAAACACTATAATTTATTGTAATCGAAAATCTGACACAGAATCGTATGCCAGACAGTTGTTAAACAACCAAGAACTCATTTCCATATTTCAGGAGAGATGTTCAGCGGTAGATGCACCTGTTTATGAAATATTTTTGGAGCATTTACAGAATACTTTTGGAGACGACTGGATTGTATTGAAAGCATTAAAAGGAAGAATAGGAATTCATCACAGCCTTGTGCCCAAATATATTCAAAAAGAAATCATCAGTTTATTTAACTGTGGTGCATTGATTTGCCTCTTTTCGACCACTACAATTACCGAGGGTGTTAATACATCAGCTAAAAATATAATCATTACCTCGGGTAAAAAAGGTACAAAAAACCTTAGACAATTTGATGCCAAAAATATCGCTGGCCGAGCAGGTCGTTTCCAGCAACATTATTCAGGAAGAGTTATCGACTTAAATAATGGCTTTGAGGATATCGTTAACAGAGAGCCAGAATTGTTGGAACACAAAAATTATGATATCAACGCCCCAAAGACAGATGTTGACTACCAAATTACAAAGGATCAGTATTTGTCTGGGGCGGATCTTCTAGAGAAAGAATCGATATCTTTACGAGTTGAGGCATCAGGAATTCCAACCAATGTTTTTAACAGCTTTAGAGTTGTTGGACCCAAGGACAAACTGTTGCTTTATGAACGAATAGAGAGTATGCCCTGGTGGACTATTGAAGAAATTAAGCGAGTTTCTACCAAATTGGCACGAACTAACGCCAGAAGTTTGCATTGGAGTGGTTTTCAAACTATTCTTAATCTGATATTCCCTGTTGTGCGGGAAGAAAAGCTTAAGCAACTTATTAGTTTCCGAGTAGGAGATCAACAACAGTATTCTTTAGTAACTGTACTATTAAGCTCATATCTTGAAGGTGGATTTATGTCGATGGTTGATTATTATACTACCCGTCGAAACCCGCCTAAAACCAAAGATGAAGCAATACGAACAGTTGCTGATTTTGTCTATAATGTTTTCAAATACCATTTGGTAAAATATCTTGGCTTATTTGATGTTTTCTTTAGATACCGGGTTTCGGTTCTTGAAAATGTTGATATGGATAGTGTCCCTGGATTGGGCCTGCTGATGCAGAAGCTTGAGTACAATGCACTTTCTCCTACTGCGCGCAAAGTAAGCGACTATGGTGTTCCTTTTAAGCTTATTGATTGCTATGATAGCCAAGCAGAATATGATAAGGAACAGTTTGATGCTTACGAGAAACGAGTTGACGAGCAAGTAAGCAGACTATTCCAATAAGCAAATAGGTACGTATCAAGGACTACTGAAACATATTTTGTGAATTAGCAAATCCACAAAATATAGTAAAGGGTTAAGATAAACGGCTCCGCCGCCCTTGACAATTTCCTGTGTCCTTGCTGTATGGTAGTCAAGAGGGCGCAAGCGGATAAAACGCTTGCGCCCTCAAATGATTATGTTTGTTACCTCTAATGCAGATTTCAAGGGGTGCCCAGATTTAAGGCTCCCTTTGGAACACCATAAATGGACACATTTGGCCCAAAAGTAGGCAGATAATACGATCACACTCCCCGCCCCATAAAAAGGTGAGACAAGGGAAGAACCCCTCGATTTTCAACCGTTATTGCTGCACTTTTTCGATGGATCCCGAAAAAAGCCATAGTGCATAACGGATCGATACATGCCTGTTATATAAAAATACAGTTTTGTTCTTTCATCTTCGCATCCTATCTAATCCTCTATCTGTATTTTCGTTCATAGGAATGGATAAGGATAGGATTGATATATCTATATTTGATTATTTAGTATTTAATATATAAGTATTTAATTGTGCGGGATTTCCCTGTACAGGATTTCCCTGCTTAGGTTACAATGCCTTTTTGAGGCAATTTGAAAAGTGTTGATTTTTTGAATTTTATCCTTCTGTAAGCTACCGAACATAGGAGCATGAGAAAAGATATGCCCCCACCTTAATTCGGGTCACACAGAGCCGCAGAACGCCCGAAACGAACGCAAAACACCACATCTTCTCGGACAGTACAGGAAAAGAGTGCCGATACTTGCGTATCAGCACCCTTTTTTCCTGTCAGTATTTGATTTTGAACTTTCCACACCGCGTTTGTACCTATGAAAACATTGATTTACTGACGATTGCTCATTGTTTTCTTATTAGGTACGCACCCAAGGCGGTGTTTTTTCTTTTAATGTGTTGTCCGATATTCGTTAAGAATTACTTAAGGAAGCCGAGGCTGCGGATGATGGCAGGCTCAACAGCCTTGCCCTGGCACACCTGGAAGAAGCAGATGATGGCAATAACCTCAAATACCACATACATAATAGCAGCTGCGATCGGAACGATAAAGGTGAACACAAGAATCACAGCAACGATGCCCATAAGGGTGTTTACCACCAAGAGCTTGAGAGCCTGACGCATATGGAAGCGTACATAGGGCGAGTTGTTGCTTGCAAGCAGCTGAAGCACGATTCCCAGCCAGCCCATGATATAGCCGAGCATGGCCAGAACCTTGTTGTCGGAGATGTCCTGTTTGTCGAATTCAGCGGTATGATCCCAGGGCTGAACCTGAGGGGCCGCCTGAGCGGGAGCCTGAGCGCCGCCGTTTACGGAGGCACCGCAAGCAGGGCAGAACTGAGCATTGTCTTCCATCTGTGCGCCGCACTTTGTGCAATGAGCCATGATATTTTCCTCCCGAAATATAAAATATAAATGATAAATATACACCCGTCGCCGCCGTACAAAATACGCGGCGACTATTGGTAATATACTATATTATAAAGGTTCATCTGTCAAGTATGCAATAAAAAAAACAGCTAAAAAACGCTGTTTTTATGTGTTTTTTGGCCAATAAACCGAAAAAACGCAAATTCCATAAGCACCTGCAAGCCAAAGCAACGGCATAAGCTCCCGCCGGAAAGCCCGAATGCCCTTAACGCCGTGCGCGCCTTTATTCCGGCCTTGCAAAGCGTTCGCTTTCCTTTAAGATACGGGAATAATCCGCCGTGTTTTCGGCATTGAACAAACGGGCATAGGTGCGCACATGCTCTGCCGTGGCACGGGCGCGCGCCGAACGCAGCATTATCGTTGCGCCCTCTATTGCCGCATTGCCGATACCGTAGCATATCTTTTCGCAAAGCGCCGGCAGCAGCCCCGTATTTACCGCAGTTTTGGGCGAGATCATACCGCCGAAGATACCGCCCAGATATACCGCCGACATATCCGCAGGCTCTGTTATATCAAACTGCTCAAACATGCAGCGCACCGCAGCCAGCACCGCTGCCTTGGCGTGCTGTATTCTGTATACATCCTCCTGCGTGATGTATATTTTGTGCTTGCGGTCTATGAAAAACACCTGCTCGCCCTTCACCGTTCCCAGCATGCGCAGCTTGCTGGGGCGCAGCTCCTCCGGGCGCAGCATACGGCCGGAAGCGTCTATTATGCCCACATCCAGCATAAGCTCCAGTGCCTCAAAAAGCGCACAGCCGCACAAACCTATCGGCTCCTTGCCGTCCACGGTACGATAGCAAACCTTGTATTTTTCTTTCCACAGCTTATATATGGCGCCCGGACGCACCGGCACGCCGCAGGTTATGTTTCTGCCTTCAAAAATGTCGCCCATGGGCACGGAGCAGGCAAGCAGCACGCTGCTGTTGCCCATAAGTATATTGACCTCGGCGCCGAAATTTATCAAAAGCACGGGCATAAGGCTTTTGTACATGCCGGTAACAAGCGCCGCCGCAACGGTGTCCGAGCCTATTGAGCCCGATATCGCACCGCAAAGCTCCACCGCCGCCTCAGGCGCCTTTGCAAGGGAGGCCTCCCTGCCGCTGAGCGCAAGATTATCGCAGGTAAGCGGGTTTTGGGGAAGCCCGGAAATATCCACGCCGGCAAGCATATGCAGCATACAGGTGCTGCCCACCGCACATATGCGCGAAATTGCCGTTACACCGTTTTTGAACATGAGCTCGTCCGTAATGCTGTCAAGCTGCGAGGTGAGAACGGCGCGAAGCTTTGCCGCCCCGCCCTCCTTCCAGATACGGATGCGGTTTTCGGCATCGCCCATGTCAGCTTGTGCGTTTGCCTGTGAAATGATATCCAGCTGTATATTTTTTGAAAGGTCCTGAAGGGATGCCGTTACTACGGAGTCCCCGATGTCCATGGATATGCCGTAGCCGCACTGCGCCGTTTCCGCATTTTTCTGGGAGGCCTCTCTTTTATCGGGCACCGTAATGGTGCAGTCGCCCTTTATATAACAGCAGCAGGCAAGGCGATACCCCTTGCTTACAAGCTCATCCCCCAGCATCGAGCGCTCCTCGGCGTTCATTTTGCTGAGCCGGCCCGCCGCCTTTACGGTGCATTTTCCGCAAAGCCCGCAGCCGCCGCAGGCAGTATCCCGGTGCTGCAAAAAGCCCCTGCGCAGCAGCAGGGCAAAAAGGGATTCATTATACGGGGCCGTGATGCTGACGGTTTCCTGCCCGCATTTTACCGTGACTGCGCACTCCACCGACATAAACGCAAACCCCTTTCCCTTTATTATCCGCTTTGCGCGAAAAAAACGCTTTTCAATGGCTTAAATATCTGAAATACATTAAAAAACGGCGCACAGAGCGCCTGTATCCGGCTTTGCTGCGGCACATGAAGGAATCCGCTTAATGCTGCTTTCTTCCGAACCTGACATGATTCACAGCCCTCCATCGCACAGGACCCAATACAGGCGCACTATGCGCCACGGATTTATTATACACTCATCGCCCGATAAATGCAACAGAAATCTTTTCAATGCAAAAGGGGAAGCGACCCTTCATTGCGGCAAAATCGGCAAAACCCTTAAAAACGGCCGCAACGGGTTATGATTGTGCTATCTTGTGTTATTGAAGGCTATTCCTATGCGGCGCAATCAATGTTAAAATATTGCTGCGGTATAAGGGGTTTTTTTATCCCTTATATTTCCGTATTGCCGCAGTGCACAGCGGCATAACAAACATGATTTTTTCTTTGAAAGGATAACACGAAATGTCACAGCAGATAACTGCAACGCGCTTAAAATGCGAATATTTTGAAAATCCGCTGGGTATAGATGCGCAAAGCCCGCGTTTTTCCTTTGTTCCCCTTCAGGAGGGACGGAACCGCAGGCAAAGCGCCTATCGCATAGTGGTGGGCACAATGCACGACATAGTAGCCATAGGAGAGGGCGATATGTGGGATTCCGGCTTTGTACGCAGCAAGGCCTGCGCCAATATCGTCTATGACGGCGCGCCCCTGAAAAGCGGCACCCGCTATTATTTCAGCGTCCAGCTCAAGGACGCAGACGGCGAAAAGGGTCCGATAAGCGAGGTCTCCTGCTTTGAGACCGGCCTGCTTCAGCCCGGAGACTGGCAGGGCTGCTTTATAGGCATGCCGGCTCAGGGCCCCGCACAGCTGCTGCGCCGTGAGTTTACGCTGGATAAACCCGTTGCGTGGGCCCGCGCATATGTTGCCGGGCTTGGCTATTACGAGCTGCACATAAACGGCAGCCGCATAGGCGACCGCGTTATGGAGCCGGGCTTTACCGACTATACAAAGCGGGTGTTCTATTCGGTATACGATGTTACAAGCAACCTTGTGCGGGGCGAAAACTGCATAGGCGCCTGCGTGGGCAGCGGCTGGTACAAGCATCCCAGCCTGCTTTTGCAGCTTAACATCCGCTACGCCGACGGCACCTGCACCTCGGTATACACGGAGCCGGGAAAATGGGATATGCTTATTGCCCCCATCACCTATACCAACATATATACCGGCGAAAACTACGATTACCGCTTTGAGGCGGAGGGCTGGGACCGCGTATGCCCCGACCTTACGGAGCGCTTCCCCCGTGCGGGCTGGAGAGTATATGCCGCCTTCATGCCCAGCCCTGCGGGCGATGAGCACGAATCCTATAACGATGTATATCACAAAAGCTATATTGCGCTGGAGGCCGAGGCCCCCGGCGGACGCCTTGAGGCTCAGCCGATAGAGCCAATACGCATTGTGCGCCGCATACACCCCGTTAAAATCGAAAATCCCAAGCCCGGCATATATGTGGCGGACTTCGGCGAAAATGTCGCCGGCTGGACCCACATAAACGCGCATACGGAAAAGGACACGCTGCTTGCACTGCGCCACTCCGAAATTCTCTTTGAGGACGGTACCGTAAACCAGAGCTATCTTATAGCCGCCGAGCTTTACGGCAGCGGCGCACAGATGCAAAGCGACTATTTCCGCACCGCGGGCGGAAAATGCGAGCTGGAGCCGAAATTCACCTATCACGGCTTCCGCTATGTACAGATAGAGGGGTTAAGCTATGAGCCCGAGGCCGAGGATATTTGGGCCTGCGTGGTACATTCCGATGTTGTGCAGCGCGGCTTCTTCCGCTGCTCGGATGAGATGATAAACCGGCTTCAGGACATTGTTCTGCGCACCGAAACCGACAATCTGCACTCCATCCCCACCGACTGCCCGCAGCGCGATGAGCGCATGGGCTGGCTTAACGACATGACCGTGCGCTATGAGGAGGCTATTTACAACTTTGACATGGTGCACATTTACGAAAAATGGGCGCAGGATATTTCTGATGCTCAGGAGCCGGTAAGCGGCGCCATTCCGGACACCGCGCCCCTTAAGCGCGGTCAGCGTCCCGCCGACCCCTGCACCGCCTCCTATCTTTTGGTTTCAGACGGTCTGCTTGACCACTGCGGCGATATCCGCACGGTGGAGCGCCAGTATGAAAGCTATAAAAAATGGGTGGATTATCTGTACCGCCAAAGCATTGACGGCATACTGACATACAGCTATTGGGGCGACTGGGCGGGCCCGACTGCATACAATTCAATACAGATGAACGGCGCAATAAGCGCAATAACGCCCGGAGAGCTTGTAAGCACGGGCTACCTGTATTACAATCTTCGCCTTATGGAGAAATATGCGCGTCTTGTTCACCCAAGTGAGGCCGACGGCTTTGCCGCCCGTGCCGATAAGGTGCGCGAAGCCTTTAACCGTGAATTCTTCCGCCCCGAAACCGGCACATATGCCACCGGCTCGCAGGCCTGCAATGTGCTGCCGCTGTTTTTGGGAATAGTGCCCCAAGGGCGCGAGGCAGATGTAGCGGCTGCCCTTAACGCCGATGTTGTGGCAAAGGATTATCATCTGTCCACAGGCAACCTCTGCACAAAATATGTGCCGGAGCAGCTTACGCGCTACGGCTATACCGACACCGCGTTCAGGCTTATAACCCAGACCACCTACCCAAGCTGGGGCTATATGCTTTCCATGGGCGCAACCACCGTATGGGAGCGTTGGGAATACGCCACAAGCACGGGCATGAATTCGCACAACCACCCCATGTACGCCTCGATAAGCGCATATTTTTACAAGTACCTTGCCGGCATAGCGGCCGCTCCCGCTTCGGGCTTTGACAGCCTTACGATATGCCCCTGTATGCCCTCTGGGCTGGAATGGGTATCGGCCGAGCTTGATACCGTGCGCGGCAGAGTATCCAGCGCATGGAAACGGGAAGAGGATGCCGTGGTGTTTGACATTGAGATACCCGTGGGCGCCAAGGCCGAGCTGCTTTTGCCAAACGGGCTTATCACCGAGGGCGGAGAGGCGCTTACAGACCGCGAGGGAATTTCGCCTTTGGGCATAAAGGACGGAAAAGCCGCCTTTATGCTGGGCTCGGGCAAATACAGCTTCCGCGTGGAATAAATGCGGCGCAGCCCGAATCGGCTCCGCCGTTAACCCGAACAAAACACATAAGGCTGCCGCAGGTATTCGCCCGCGGCAGCCTTTTTGAGCTTTTATGTGTTTATTTAGGCACTATTCCTTAACTACCGTATAGTAGATATCGCCGTCCGGCTGAGCCTGTGAAACAACCTTGTAGCCCGGTGCCACAAAATTTGTGTTCTCGCCCTCCGCAAGGTTGTTTGACGGATCAAAGTTTACGAATGTTCCGCCCTTGACGATGATATTCGCCGTACCGTTTTTATAGTTTGCATCGATACAGTTAAGGGTATATCTGTAATCGTTGGTGTCTATATCGGGCCATACATGGAAGAAGCCGCCGTTTACAATAAGAGTGCCTTTTTCCACATTGAACACGGTACCGCCCGCGCCGTAGGACCCGCCGTTTACGGTGACGGTTATATTGTCCCCGCAGATGTTAGCCACATAGGGGCCTCCCAGATAGGAGCCCGACACCTTATTAAGGCAGGCAACACCGCAGCCGTCCTGCGCGTTTATAACGGTATCGGCGTTTATGAAGAATGCAGCCCAGTTGCTTGATGCCTCAAGGGAGCCGGGCACATAGTAGGTGCCGTTAAAATCAATGGTTGCGGGCGATTTAATAGTCAAACGGTCGCTTGCAGCGGTTTTTTTCGCATCGCCCTCCACATAGCCGTTAAGAATGATGCCGCCGCCTTCATCAAAGGCCTTTTTCATTTCGTTATAGCTGCTTACGGGATAAACCTTGATTTTACCCGGTTCATCATAGGAAGCATCTTTATCGTACTGATTATCAAAGCTGTCGCTCTCCACGGTATCCTGAGCGGCATAAACAGTTATTGCTATGCCCTCCACGGCAAGCCCCTGATATTCATTGCCCGCCTCGGGGCGCATCTTGCCGGAAATAGTCAGGGTGTCATAAACATCGGTGCCGGTATTGGCCGCCAGATGGCGCTCGGTATCCAGCGCAGCCGTGGCGTCGCCGCCGCTGCCCTCGATGCTGTATGTCCAATCGATAACCTCCAGCAGCTTAAGATCGTCCTTGCCGTTATCGGGGTTTGCATCCTTTGCGCCGGTAATTACGATCTTGTATTTAACCGCAAGATTGCCTTTGTTGACTATGCGGATGTCCGGAAGCCTGTATGTCGCACCGGGCTCCCATAAAACCTCTTCGTTCTGCGCTCCCTCCGCTTTTATAAAATCGAGGGTTTTGTTTTCGGCGGATACCCACTTGTTCTGCGCACTATCAAACACCTGCAGATCCACACTGAGGTTGCCCGCCTGAATTCTGTTCACGCCGGTGCTTACGGAATCCGTAAACCATGCAAATGTAGTGCCCGCAAGCATTACCATGCACATCAGAACGGTCAGGGCGCTCAAAACCGCCGCTCGCTTGGTGAATTTACTGTTTGTCATTGTTTATTGCCTCCTTGTTATTTTTTCAATGACAATAACCGTGTTTCCCCCTGATTGCTTTTACAGGCATAACTTTCTGCATGCTTTGCCCCCTGCATATTGCCCCGGCAAACGCCTCCGCGCTGCACGATTTCCGGCAACCAACGCTGTTATGCCTATACTATATCACTGTTTTGCAAAAAGCGTACCGAAAATCGAGCGTTTTTTATTCAATACAAAAAAGTTTACAATTGCGTGCGCCGGACCGCAAAAAATGCGGTGCAGCCACGCACGGCTGCACCGCATTTTATGAATTATAACTTTCTGTATGCGCTTGTGCGCCGGCATCCGCCTTTATTACTGCACGGAATCCTTAAGCGCCTTGCCGGCCTTGAAGGCAACTGTCTTGCTGGCCGGTATATCCATCTTCGCCTTGGTGGAGGGGTTGACGGCGGTTCTGGCGGCGCGTTCCTTTACCTCAAAGGAGCCAAAGCCCATTATCTGCACCTTGTCGCCCTGTCTGAGAGCATCGCATATCAGGGATATCATGCCGCTTACTGCCTTCTCGGCTTCCTTTTTGGTTATGCTGGTCTGCTCGGCAAGAGCATTGATAAGATCCGCTTTATTCATTAAAAATACCTCCGTTTTGTTTTAAGCCGTTAAAAAACAGCTTGTTTCCTCATTGTTAATCATTCTACACGAAAAGAGTGTGTATGTCAACAGTGTTTTGGATCATACGCATTATTCGCGTCATTTTTTGTCCTGAAACCGCCTGAAATGCAGCATTTTCGTACAGTTTCATGTGATTTTTTCTTTCGGCACATCCGTTATATCCGTTTGCGGTTCACTGGCACGCATCGGCGCAAAGGCCGCCGCGCCGCCCGCGAAGCGGCATACGGACAAGGCAAAGCCGCCCCCGGGGACGGCTTTTATGCTTTGCTTTTTTGTTTATCAGTCGGTAAGGTTGAAGGCCTTTTCGATTTCCTTAACCTCTTCATCGGTGATTACTGCCGGCTCGCCCACCTGCGCGCAGCAGATAAGGGAGCGTGCCGTGAACTCCGCAACCTCAAGGCGGTCAAAGGCGTTGATGAGGTTGGTGCCGGTAAGGATGACGCTGTCATTTTCGATAATAATCATCGGGCAGCTGTTGCTGAAGGTCTTTGCGGTGCCCAGAATGTCGGTATAGCTGGAGCCGAAGGGCAGCTTCTTTGCCTTGCGCAGCGCAATATAGCTTTCCGGAATGGTTCTGGAATCGAAGGGAACATCGGTAACCGCATAGGACATGATATACTGCGGATATGCGATTATGATGGAGTTGACCTCCGGATGCATCTCATAGATGGTCTTATGCAGCAGCACCGAACGAGAAGGCTGCTTGCCCTCCTCGCAGCGGCCGTTCTTGATAAGAACAAGGTCCTCCGGCTCAAGATAGGCTCTGTCCTGCTGATAAGGCGTGATGATGAAGGAGCCGTCGGAAAGCCGGGTGGAGAAGGTGCCCTGAGTGGAGGCTATAAGCCGCTGCGCATAGGAGCGGTGAATAAGCTTGCACATTTCTCTGCGGGCGGCGCGCTCCTCGCTGGAGTGAACGCGGCTTTCGAAGGTGTCCAGTATGGGCAGCACGCGGGAAGCCGAAAGATCGATCTGCTGCTGGGTAAGCACGCGGGGCGTGCCGATACGGGCAGCGTCTATCTGCAGCTTTGCGCAGTGCTCAAGAGTTTCGAATTTCATAAAGGCGTTGAAAATATCTTTATCGCCGCACACAACGCCGTGGTTCCACATCATAACGGTGTTGTGTCCCTTTTCAAATTCCTTTGCGATAAGATCGCCCAGCGCCTTGGAGCCGGGGATCTCGTAGCCGGCAACTCCGACCTCGCCCACTACTATTGCAGCATTGGGTACAAGGTTTACATCCGGCACCTTACGCACAAGGCTGAAGGCCACGCATGCCGGGGGATGAGCGTGAACAACCGCTTTGATGTCCGGACGGATCTGATAAATATGACGGTGGAACGGCAGCTCAACGGAGGGCTTGTGAATACCGATGATGGTGCCGTCCGGCTTTACCTGCATGATATCCTGACGGGTAAGGCTGCCCTTATCAATACCGCTGGGCGTTATCCATATATCTCCATTGTCATCCATGATCGACAGGTTGCCGCCGCTGGTAGTGGTCAGCCCGTTCTTGTATATTCTTTCCATGAACATTACAAGCTGATCTGCAGGATGCATAAGCTCAAATTTCATTTTGTATACCTTCTTTCCTGAATTATGGCTATATTATATCCCGATTCGCCTGTTATGGCAAATGAAATGAGTTATTTTTTATCGTTTAATCAAAAAATTATAAATAAATATCGGTTTTTATCCTGCACATTTTTCTTAAAGTATATTCCCGTTTTCCCTGCAAAAAATGCGGACTGCTTTGCCGCCGTTACGCCCCGCTTTTATTTTCGCGGGCGGCAAACCGCCGCGCGGGATGATAGCACGGCAGAACAATAATAAGCCGCAGCGCTTGCAATAAATTTAATTTCAACACTTATTAACTTAACATGCAAAGCCCGCATACGGAATGTTCTGCCGGATATTCCGTATGCGGGCCCCATTTTGTATGACTGTTTTTGATTTTTGTTTTTCACGCCGTCAAGCCGCTGTTATGTAAGGCGCTTAACCCCGCATTGCGCGCATGGAATTAAGCACCGCCAGCATGGCCACGCCCACATCGGCAAACACCGCAAGCCACATGCCGGCAATACCCAAAGCGCTGAGCACCAGCACCGCCGCCTTTACCAGCAGGGAAAGCACTATGTTCTGCCATGCTATGCGCATGGTCTTGCGGGAAAGCCGCACTGCATCCGGCAGCCTTGAAAGGCTGTCGTTCATAAGCACCACATCCGCCGCCTCAATGGCTGCATCGCTGCCCAACTGACCCATGGCCACACCCACATCGGCGCGCGCCAGCACGGGAGCGTCGTTTATACCGTCTCCGACAAAGGCCACGGTTCCGCCGTTTCTGCGCTCCTCCAGCAGCTCCTCAAGGCGCGCCACCTTATCCTGCGGCAGCAATTGCGAATATTCCTCGTCCACTCCCAGATCATTTGCCACCTTGCGGGCGGTATGCTCGTTATCGCCGGTAAGCATTACCGTTTTAACGCCCATTTTTTTAAGCTCCGCCACGGCCTCCGCGCTGTCCTTTTTAGGATTGTCGCTTACTATTATGCTGCCTATAAGCTTGCCGTCTTTAGCCACGAACACTGCGCCCGGCTTGCCCTGAGGCAGCTCGTTAACGCCCTTTGCCGCCATTAAAGCCGCCGAGCCCACAGCTATGCTGCTGCCCTCCACTATTGCCGCAACGCCGCCGCCGGCCTGCTCCTCCACGCTCTGGGGCACGGGAGCATCGGGGCAGCTTTCCACTATGGAGCGGGCAATGGGGTGCGTGGAGTAATACTCGGCGCCCGCCGCCAGCCTTAAAAGCTCCTCGCGGCTCACACCGTATGTTTCCGTTTCGCTCACGCGAAAGCGTCCCTCGGTGAGGGTGCCGGTTTTATCAAAGGCCACCGTCTGCAAGTGGGACAGCACATCCATATAGTTGCCGCCCTTTATCATAACGCCCTTTTTTGCCGCCGCCCCAAGGCCGGAGAAGAAGGCCAGCGGCACGCTTATTACCAGCGCACAGGGGCAGGACACAACAAGGAAGGTAAGCCCGCGGTGTATCCACTGGCTCCAGTTGCCGTCTATTATGGGCGGAATTATCGCAAGCGCCGCTGCAAGCCCTACCACGGCGGGGGTATAATACTTTGCAAACTTGGTTATAAAGTTTTCGGTGCGGGTCTTTTTGTTGCTTGCGCTTTCCACAAGCTCCAGTATTCTGTTTACCGTGGAGCCTTCAAAATCGCCGGTCACGCGCAGCTTTATAACGCTGTGAAGGTTTATGCAGCCGCTTGCCGCCTGCTGCCCCATTTCCACCTCGCGGGGCACGCTCTCACCGGTAAGAGCGGAGGTATCCAGCACGCACCTGCCCTCTATCACCTCGCCGTCCAGCGGTATTCTCTCGCCCACACGCACGATTATTATGTCCCCCTGCTTTACATCGTAGGGGTCCACCGTTTCCTCCGTTCCGTCCGCGCGCAGAACGCATGCGGAATCCGGGCGCATGGACAGCACCGAGGAAATGCTGCGGCGGGATTTTTCCACCGCCATATCGTTGAACAGCTCTCCCACCTGATAAAACAGCATAACCGCCGCGCCCTCCGGGAAATCGCCCACGGCAAAGGCGCCCACGGTCGCCACCGTCATAAGCAGGTTTTCATCCAGCGCCCTGCCGCGCACAAGGTTCTTAACGGCGCGCCAAAGCACATCGTAGCCCGCAATAAGATAAGCCGGAATATAAAACAGCAGCGAATAATAGCCCAGCCCCACGGTTTTATCCAGTATAAGCCCCAGTGCAAAAAGCACGCCCGAGGCCGCCAGCCTGATTATCTTTTTTGTTTCTTCCTTCATAACAAGACCTCATTACCGCGCCTGCGCGCATTTATTAAAGCATTTACATTTATCAGAATGTGGTATCCGCATCCACCTTGGCAATGCGCTTCTTTACCTCCGCTATCACGGAAGCGTCAATATCGCCCTCCAGCACCATACGCCCCGTCATGAAGCTTATGGACGCGCTCTCAATGCCCTTTACCGAGCGGATGCTTTCCTCCATCAGTGCCGCGCAGGTGGGGCAGTCAAGGTTCTTTAACTGATATGTTCTTTTCATAATGTTTTCCTTCCCTTCAAACAATGCTTTTATTTATATGTGATTTTAATTGCCGTCTTAATTTTGCCGCCCTTTCGGCAAGCTTTTACTTTTATTGCGCCGCATCTTTGCTTTATTCGCACAGATGCTCCATACCCTGATCCACTATCGTGCGCACATGGCCGTCCGCCAGGGAATATATAACGCTTTTTCCCTCCCTGCGTGTGCGTACAAGCTTAAAGTTTTTAAGCACCTTAAGCTGATGCGATATTGCCGAAACCCCCATATTGAGCAGCTGTGCAATGTCGCAGACGCACATTTCGGATTGAAACAGCACATAAAGTATCTTTATGCGCGTGCTGTCTCCGAACACCTTGTACAGCTCTCCCAGGTCGCATATAAGATCCTCATCCGGCATGGACTTGCGCACCGCATCCACTATGTCCTGATGTACACGGTAAACCTCGCAGCACTCCTGAGCCATTCTTCATCATTCCTTTATTCGTTCATTCTTTCATTTGAACATTCGTTCAAGTGTTATTATATGCAATCCCATTAAAATGTCAACGGTTTTTTATATTTTTGCTGTTTATTTTTCACCTTAAATAAAAATTACGCCGCTTGCCCGTGCACACTTTTGGTCTTTTAATGCAAACGAAAACGCCGGGCGCATATTTTGCAAAAGGGTGTCGCATTATGAGGCAAGCGCATATCATATTACTGCAAAGCCTTATTCTGCGGCTTTTCCCCGACGGCAGAGCCGCAAAAAGGCAAACCGAAAGGTGCGATTTATTTATGCTTGATCAAATGATCGGGCTGGCCCCGCCCCTTCAGGCGCTTATTGCCACGCTGTTTACCTGGCTTATAACCGCTTTGGGCGCCCTGCCCGTGCTTTTTATGCGCAATACACGCCCCCGGCTGCTGCGCTGCATGTTCGGCTTTTCCGCCGGCGTGATGCTGGCCTCCGCGTTTTTCTCCCTGCTTGCTCCGGCGGCGGAGTATGCACGGCTTATCCGTATTCCGGAATACCTGCCGCTGTGCGCAGGGTTTGCGGCAGGCTGCCTTCTGCTGCCCTGCGCGGACCTCGTGCAGCGCTTTGCCGATAAGCGCCGCCCGAAAAGCGCGGCCTCCCTTGTGTTGGCGATCACTCTGCACAATATCCCGGAGGGAATGGCAATAGGCGTGGCCTTCGGCTCCGCCGCAGCAGGCGATAAGGCCGCCTTTGCCGCCGCCTGCATGCTGGCGCTGGGCATAGGCATACAGAACTTTCCCGAGGGCGCTGCGGTCGCGCTGCCGCTGCGCGCCTGCGGCTGCTCAAAGCGCAAGGCCTTTTTTATAGGTCAGCTCTCCGGCCTTGCAGAACCGATTGCCGGAATCGCCGGTGCCTTTGCGGTGTCAGCCTCCAAAAGCATACTGCCCTTTATGCTCGCCTTTGCCGGCGGGGCTATGATAGGTGCGGCATCGGGTGAGCTTCTTCCCCGATGCGGCGAAGCGCAGGAGGAGCCCCGCGCCTTCCTTGCCTTTTCCGCCGGCTTTCTTCTTATGATGCTGCTGGATACCGCACTTGGCTGAAAAGCAGCCGCTGCGTTTATTGCGATGCCGCTTTGTAAATATGTGCAAACCCGAAAAAGCCGCAGCCCACGAAAATAAAAACCCAAAATATAAATATGCAAAAAGCAGAAAAGCCGCAAGCCCCGAAAGTCGAATGCTTTCGGGGCTTGCGGCGCTTAAAGACCTGCTTTTTATTCTGTTTTTTTCTTCTGATTAAGCTGCCGCTTTTCAGTTGGGGGATATCTTTTCCACCCTTTCCACCTCGGCCGCCGGATCCAGCTGCACCGCATTGACATACTGCACAAGCCCTATTCTGCATCCCTTGCCCACGGCGACATAATTGCCCTTTAGACAATCGGCATCGGTATTCTTCACATCCACGCTGTATCCGCTTATCGTGCCCGCCCTCAGCCTTGAATCGTCCAACGCCGACACTCTGGTTGTGCGCGCGGTTATGTTTTCCACGCGGCTGCCGCCCTCCTTCATATTGATATCCACGGCTCTTGTCCAGTTAAGCGGGGCGCCTATATAATCCGCCTGTATGCTGCCCTTTATATCCACGCTGTCCGCATCCTCTATACCGCCTTGGCAGATACATTTTCCGTTTGAAACAAACACCCCGCGATTGCACACCGCTCCGCTTTTAAGCTGCAGCATGCCGTTTGAATTAAACCGCCTGAAAACCGGCTTAAGCGCAAACTCCGCCTTTCCGTTTACATTTATGACATCGCTCGCCCATACCTCACGCTGCGCCGTAAACTCTCCGTTTACATTAAGCTTTGCGCAATGCACATCCGCCGCCGTGCTCACCCGTCCGCTGAGGCTTATCTCGCTTATTCTTACGGTATCGCAAAAATCCGCCTGTCCCGTCGCCGTAAGGGATACGCCCTTTACCTCTCCGCCGAAGGCAGCCTTTCCGCTTATGTGGATCACTCTTGCCTGCACATCGTCAAACGCCGCCCGTCCGCTTACGGTTACGGAATTGCCCACCAGCAGATCCCGCGCCGTCAGCTTGCCCGAAACGCAAAGACGGTCAAAGCATGCGCGTCCGTCGAATTCCGCCTCCGCGCTTATATTTATCCTGTCGCAGCGCACCTCGCCCTCCGCGGTAAGCGAGCCGGACACCTCCAGCCTTTCCGCATCTATGTCCTGTGCGCGGCAGGTGTCCTCAACACTCACCCTGCGGGCGCTTGTTTTGCCTTCGCATCTGCCGTTTATGCTTACGGAATTATGCTCATATTCCCGCTTGGGCAGCTCTATGCCCGCAGCCTCATTGCTCGGAAACGGCGCGCTTCTTCCCATGGCCGCATCCTTTGCCATGGCGTCTCTCCATACATTTTCCCAGCTGGGGTCCGCAGCTTTGCCGCCCTCCCGAGCCCTGCTTTCGCCCTGCCGGCCGCCGTTTCCCGCACCGCGCCCCGTGCCCAAAGCCGCGGCGCATATGTTAAGCACATTCTGCCGCACTCCGTCCTCCATATCCTGCACGGCGCCAGCCAGTCTGCCCATTCTTTCCGGGCTCATGCAGAACCGTCCCAACAGCTGCTCCAGCACCGGATACTCGATGTTATCGCCGAAATCCTCCAGTATCTCAAGCAGCGCATCAAAATTCCCGTCATTATCCTTAATAAAGGGCAGGCAGGCCGCAATGCCGGCAGCGGCGGCATCCTCATCCAGCTCCGCAAGCTCCATGCACACCGCAAGCACATTATCCGGCGTTACGCCGCTTATAATGTCCTCCGCTTCCTCATACTCGCCGTATTCCTCGTCATCGTCGTCATCATCGTCATCTTGGGGGAAGTATTCCTCCGCCACCGCAAGCAGAGCCTCCTCCGCTCCGTCCGGGCCGCCGTCCGCATTCATTTTCGCGGCGTTTTCATAATTGCCGCCGTCCGCCGCGCCGCCCTGACCGTTTTCATCGGCATAATCCGCCTGCTTAAGCAGCTCGTCCGCCTTCTGCGGCGATATCTCGCCGTTTGCCAGCCTGTCCAGAATGTCCAGCATTCGTTTTTCCTTTGTATCGTTTTTCATATTGCCGCACCTCGTTTTAATAAAATCAGCCCTTTTTATTCTGCCGCTCTCCTTTTTCCATAAGCTCTAACGCCTGACGGGAGCTCAGCTTCCCTTGGCTCACACGGCGCAGTATCTCTCTGCGATCCTGCTCCTCCTGCAAGCCCAATGCCGTAATAAGGCTCTCCAAACGGTTTTTTATCGTGGGATAGGAAATGCCCAGCGCCTTTTCCATATCCTTGAGCGACCCGCGGCAGCTCAAAAAAGCCGTCAGAAAGGCCAGCTGCTCCTTATCCAGCGTGCAGAACGCGCACGGGCTGAAATCCCCGCGCAGCACGGCGCCGCAGCCGTCGCATTTAAGTTCCGTCACCTTAAAACCGTGTCCGCAAACGGGGCATTTCCCCGGAGCAGCATGCTTCATAAATCTCTACCTCCGAAAAGCTTTCAGAATACAAAAGTGTTATCAATGATAAAGCGCGCCCATATCATGCCTAAATATTAGCACACCGCAGCAGCGTTGTCAATACCAATTTTAATTATTTTTAATTTATATTTAATTTTATTAAAACAGAAATTGATTTTTTTAATTTTATTTATGCTTTTTACAACCATCCTCCGCCCGCGGCGACTAATGTCTGCCTTTTTCGCTCCGGCCTGCTTGCAGCCCGTCCGGGGCTTATTCAAAATAAAAAACGGCACGAAAAAGCTTCCGTACCGATTTTGCAATAATAATTCCGATATAAAAACATATGCCGCGCAAAGAAGGCAAACCGCCGTTTTTCACAGCAGCATCCTGTCCGACAGCGCCTGCGCCGCATCCTCGCCGTATAGGCTCATAAGCCCCTCCGGCGTAAGCTGCGCCCGTTTTTCCCCCTCAAGCACGGTAAGCACCCGTCCCTGATTGAGCACCAGCGTTTTATTTCCCGCCGAAAGCGCTCCCGCAATATTGTGCGTAACCATAAGCGTTGTAATATTATCCCTTTGAACCACCTGCTTGGTTATGTTCATAACCTGCTGCGCCGTCTTGGGGTCCAGCGCTGCGGTATGCTCGTCCAGCAGCAGCAGCTTCGGGGTTATCATCGTGGCCATAAGCAGTGTGATAGCCTGCCTTTGTCCACCGGAAAGCACGCCCACCTTCACATCCAGCATGTTTTCCAGCCCCAGCCCCAGCGTTTCCAGCCTTTCCTTAAACAGTCTGCGGTCCTGTGCGCTTATGCATCTGCCCAGCCCCCGGCGAGAGCCCCTGCCGTAGGCCAGCCCCAAATTTTCCTCAACGGTCATGCCTGGCGCCGTCCCCGCCAGCGTATTCTGAAACAGCCGGCCTATGCTGCACGCCCGCTTATGCTCAGGCTTGCGCGTTATGTCCTCTCCGTCCAGAATAATGCTCCCCCCGCTTACGGGGCAGGAGCCCGCTATCGCGCCCAAAAGAGTGGATTTTCCGGCGCCGTTTGAGCCTATGACGGTAATAAAATCTCCTTTATCCGCCTTAAGGCTCACTCCGTCCAGCGCATTGCGCTGGTTCGCCGTGCCCCGGCCGTATATTACGCTTACATTCTTAAGCTCCAGCATCGTCCTTCCCTCACTTTCCGCGCGTCTTTTTAAGCGCAGGCACCGATATGGCCGCCGTTATAAACAGCGCCGTAAACAGCTTCATATAGTTGGCGTCCAAGCCTATCTGCAAAACAAGGGCGCATATAGCCCGGTATATCACCGACCCCAGCACCGCCGCCAGCAGCCCGAACACAACTCCGCGCCTGCGTATAAGCACCTCGCCTATCACTATCGCCGCAAGCCCTATCACCACCGTGCCCACGCCCATGCTTATATCCGCCGCGCTGTTGTACTGCTGCAAAAGCCCGCCCGAAAGCGCCACAAAGGCATTCGCTATGGCAAGGCCTATAAGCTTCATCGCATCGGAATTTATGGACGACGCCCGCACCATCTGCTCGTTGTCGCCCGTTGCCCGCACCGACATTCCCACCTGCGTACGGAAAAACCATGCAAGCAACGCCACTCCCGCCGCCGTAAGCAGAATAAGCAGAACGCCCTTGCTGATTTTTCCCGGCAAAAAGGAAAGCAGCGAGTACACATTTGCCTTGCCGGCAGTGGAATAGGTGCTTTTGCCCATTATTATAAGGTTCACCGAGTACAGCCCGGTCATGGTAAGTATCCCCGCAAGGATAGGCTGTATGCGCAGCTTGGTCTGAAGCACACCGGTAACAAGCCCCGCAAGCACCCCTGCAAGCATGCCCGCAAGCAGCCCCAGACACGGCAGCCCCATGGCCGTAAACACCGCGCTCACCGCCGCCCCCAGCGTAAACGAACTGTCCACCGTCAGGTCGGCTACATTGAGTATTTTATAGGAAACATACAGTCCCATCACCATAAAGGAATATATCAGCCCCTGCTCAAAAGCTCCCTGGGCTATGTACAAAAATGTATCCATATCTTTCTCCCCCGGAAGTATCAAAAACGGCAGGCAGCGCAGCCTGCCGTTTTTCTTTTATGCAAGATCTATTACCCGTTCTCCGGCAAGAAACTCCGGGCTGAACTTAAAGCCTATCTGCGCCGCCGTTTTTGTGTTTATATATGTATCAAGATCGTCAAAAACCTTAATCGGGATATCGCTTACCTTCGTGCCTGTAAGCACCTTTACCGCCATAAGCGCGGTCTCCCGTCCGAGATCCTCGTAGTTTATGCCTATCGTGGCCAAAGCGCCGTCCTTAACCATGGAGTCCGCACCGGCAAACACGGGTATCTTAGCCTCGGCCGCAATTTCCGAAAGGGAGGTCATGCCCGTTGCCACGGTGTTGTCGGTGGGGGTGAATATCGCGTCGCATTTTGTCACAAGCGCCCGCGCCGCCTGCTGCACCTCGCTGGAGTTTGCCACCGTCGCCTCCACGCACTCTATACCCTTCTTCCCGCAATACTCCTTGGCCGCGCGTACATTTGCCTCGCTTGACGCCTCCGCCACATTGTATATAAAGCCCATGGTTTTGATTTCCGGATACAGCTGCACCGCAAGGTCTATTATTCTGTCCACCGGCACTGCATCGCAGGTTCCCGTAACATTTTTGTCCGGATGCTCAAGGCTGCTTGTAAGCCCTGCCTCAACAGGGCTGCTTACCGCCGAAAACAGCACCGGCACCTTGTCCGCTATATTCAGCGCCTGCATGGCGGTGGGGGTGGCTATGGCAATAACCACATCGCTTTTATTGGCGGCAAAATTGTCCATTATCGTGTTCAGGTTTGAAGCGTCGCCCTGCGCGCTTTTGGTTACTATCACGCAGTTCTCTCCGTCCTTATAGCCGTTTTCCGCCAGCGTTTTTACAATGCTGTCCCTTATGGTGTCAAGGGAGGGATGGTCCGCAATCTGCGCTATGCTTATCCTTATTTTTCCGTCATTCTGACATCCCGCAAACAGCAGTGTGCATACAATAAGCGCGGCGGCCGCCGCAAAGGCAGTTATTTTTTTCAATATATTCTTTTTCATTTTTCTCTTCCTTCCCCGGAGCCTGAGCGCCGGAATAAATATTTTTTGTTTTTGTACTTCATGCTTCCGTCCTCTGCGCGCAAGCAGCGCCATCGCATCGTTTCCTTTTTCACGCTCATCCCTCCTTAAACTTAAAAACAAAAACACCCGTCCTTTACAAGGACAGGTGTTATTCTCCTGCTGCCACCTTGGCTGGCGGTCTCCCGCCGGTGAATGCCGACACATTCCCGTCCCTTTAACGGAGGACAACCGCCCGCAACTACTTGCATACGCTTTCATTCGGTCCTTCGGGGTCCATTTGCCGATCCGCTTCCTGCCGGATTTTCACCATCGCCGGCTCTCTTTGAGTGCGCTGTTCGGTTTGATCTCCCCATCAACGGTTTGATTTTTTCTTTAGAATAAAATATCACTCTTTTCCCGCCCTGTCAAGAGTTTTTATCATTTTCCCAAAAAGCCGCTTTTCAAAAGCGTCCTCTCTCCGCCCTGCCGCCTTCTTAAGCCCCGGTGCAGCTCCAAGGCCCGCGCTTATCTGTACCTCTCCATAAGCCTGTCGTAAAGCCGGTTTCCCCACGATCCGCGAAGCTTCGTTTCATTGCCCTGAAGATATTCCTTCGCCGTCTTTTTGCCTAAGGTCCCCAGAAGTCCCTGCACCAGCGCATACCCCGCTTCCTCCGGAATATCGCCGTTGTAAGCGTCGATCTTATCGTTTGCGGCATTATTTTTTGTCTCCAGCCTCTCCTGCGCCGCCCTGAGCGCCTTTTCATACTGAAGCTTCGCCGCCTCAACATCGTTGCGGTATTGCTTAAGCAGCATATCGCGCGTCCCGTCCAGCTCCGAAAGCATGCTGTCCAGCTTGCGCCGGCTTTCCTCCTGCTTCTGCCCTTTTTCCTCCTCCAGCTGCTGTCCCACGCTTTCCACAATGCTGGAGCGCGATATTCCCTGCTTTATCGCGTCCTGCATAAAATCCCCCTTGTCCTTTGCAAGCTCGCGTTCCAGCTCGCGCACCGTCGCCTCGTGATCCTCAGTTTCCCGCTTTTTGCGGTTGTCCAGCTTCATAAGGGAGCTTTCCTTGCCCAGCCTCAGCCCCTCCAGACGGTTGGAGTTGTCCCCCACCTCCTCAAGCGCCAGCTTTCTCAGCTCCTCCTTGGTCAGCTCCCTGCGTTCCAGATGCCCGTTTTTCCTGTCGTCCTTTTTTTCGTCCGCAGCCGCAGCCGTGCTTTTACCGTCTTTCTGTTCCTCTCCCGCTACATCGCCCTTGCAGATGATAATATACTTTCCCTCGCTCAGCTGCGAATTTTTAAGCCCGTTGTTTATCCTTGCAAGCACATGCTTGCTCACGCCGTATTTCTTGGATATGCTCTCCAGCGTCTCTCCCTTTTCCACTCTGTGATAGGTAAATTCCATAATATCCTCCCTTTTTTCTGCTTTTATCGCGTCTGCCCGCCGTTTTTGTATCAGGCGCCGCCATACACCGTGATTTCCGCCGCTCCCGCAGCTATTGCCACGCTGCCCGCGCTCGCCCTTGCGCACACCGCAAATGTGCCCTTGCTTTGGGAATAAAACGGAAACACATAGGAGTACTCTCCCGGCGCCACCTTAAATACCGCCGCGCTGCCCGCCTGCGCTCCTGCTTCATCCCGCAGCCTTATCTCCACCGTCGCTTCGCTTGCAGCCGAAATGCGCATAAGCAGCGTTCCGCTTCTCACCGCCGCCTTTGCCCTGCTTGTAAAAAGCACCTTCTCGCCGCTTTCCAGCGTCACCGCCGCCGCATTTACCGCGTGCGCCGGTCGGCTCATGCCGTAAATGAGCATCTCCAGCTCCTCCACCCGTTCCTTCAAGCCCGTCATTTTGTCACACTCTCTCCGCCGTAAACACCACCATGGGCGCCGCCGCGGTAAAATCGTTGCCCCCGTCGTTCTCCACCGTCAGGGAAAGCATCTGCCCCAGTACCCTCAGCGGCACACGGTATATCCTGCGCTCCGGCCCCAGCACCACATGCTTGCATGCGCTGCCCCTCTCGCTTGAAAGGGTCAGCTTCAGCCTTCCGCTGCCCTGCGCCCCTATTATCACGCACCGGCTGCGCTTGAGCATATCCGGCCTGCCCAGCGCATTCATGGGGGACACCCACTTGCTGTTTATCGCACGGCCGTCATAGCTGTCCGACCCGTCAAAGGCATACAGCCTGTTGCCCGCACCCAAAAACATAAGCTGCTCCTGCCCGCTGCGGCTTATGCAGAACAGCCGCCTTACCTCCGGCCCCACATACAGCTCCCATTTTGCCGTATGCAGATCGTATTTCAGCAGCACATTGGCGTTTTCCCCCGCATATGCCGGGGAATACATGGCAATATAATAGCAGTCCCGGAAGCACGCCGATGTCACCTTGCTCGTCCTGCTGTCAAAAAAGCTCTTCACCGGGCGGCTTATCTTGCGCACGCTCTCTCCGTCAAAGCTGTATACGCCGTCCGCCGCGGCAAATATTATCCTGTCCGTGCACACCTGAACCGTGCCTCGCAGTATCTCCGCCGAGCAGCGGTAGCAGTCCGACAGCACAAAATCGCTCTGATATCCAAACGCCTTCAGCCGCGTCACCCCATACTGCCAGAAAATATATATGCTGTTTCCGAAGGTCACAATGTCCACCGCGCTGCCGTAATCCGGAAGCACATCAATATATCCTCCCGCCTCCGCGCTCACGGTAAAATCCGAGGGCTGATACTGCTTGGAAAAATATATCCTGTTGGGCAAAAGCGTGTTTCCCACTCCGAACAGCCTCTCTGCATATATCACCGCTCTGTACATTCTGGGCGAACCCTCACATACGCTTGTTTTAAGCGGCGTGCTGCGCATCATGTCCTGCGTCGGCCCCCCGCATATCAGCTCCGCCCCGGAATCCGACTGATAATTCACCGCATATGTCGTCCCGGAGCAGTCCAGCACCGATGTCTTTTCAAATATCAGTCCGTCGCTGTCCGCGTCATACTTTTCCCGGTATTCTCCGTCCGCCGCGCGCAGAAGCAGGGTGTCATTCTCCTTTTCCCTGTATATAAAAATGTCGCCCTGCACCGGCAGCGCAGGCACCGGCAGCACCCTGCCCGCCGCCGCATTGTATTTTTTTGCCGCGCCAAAGCCCGTGCACCGCGACAGCGCACCGTTGTCCGTGCGCACATTGTAAGCCTCGGGGCTGCTGTCCGTCCTTGCGCACTGCTCATCCGGCTCCTGATCTATCCCCCCTGCAAAGGTGGATATCATAAAGGAGCAGCGCCTCGAATCGCTCACCTTGGGCAGCCTCATTATTGCCACCTCCTTACGGGCATCGGGTGCGCCGGACGGTAAATGCTGCCCGAAAGCGCCGCCTCCGCCTGAGCGTTCCACACAGCCGCATCCTCATGCCGCCCCTCCGACTCCATAAAAATACACAGCGCCGCAAAAATATACGCCGTGGGCGATACCTCCCCCTGCGGTATGCAGGGCTTGTCCGTATCCGAAACCATATAATGCGGCACATAGGAATATGTAATTTCCACCTCGCTGCTCGGCGTATGCCCAACAAATATCTCGCTTCCCTCCGAGCAGGCGGCAACCTCCCGCCCCGCGCATTTTACCCCGCGCAGATACCAAAAGCTCTCCGACAGCTCCGACTTTTTCAGCCTGCACCTTTCATCCGTAACCGCTTTTTCCGTCTTTACCGGATGATAATACTGCCGCGCTATCCGCTCATACGCATAGTTAACGCATTTTCCCAGCCTCACATGAAGGCTGCGCACCTCTTCCTCCGATGCGCTGTATTCCTCTCCCAGAAGTGCAATGCACTCCTCCGTCATCTCCTTAAATGTCATTTTTTCTCCTCTCCGCGCCGCAGGCGCGCCTTTACCGCAAAACCGGAGCCGACCGACGCATACAAAAAAGCCCTCGCTACGCCCGCTCCGTCATGCCGTTTTCGCGGTCCAGTTCCTCCAGCAGCCGATTTATCCTCTCCACCCTCATGCGCCTGGCATATCGCAAGCTGCGCGCATCCAGCTCATCAAAGGGCAGCACGCAGGCAAAGGTGTCGCCGCACAGGCCGTCATGCAGCTCATAGCGCCCAAGCCTTCTGTTATAAACAATAAAATATTCCGGCTCCACCTCCCGGATTCTGTGCGATATATCGCACACATCCCCTTCAATTCTCTCAAGCTCCGCCTTAAGCATGCTCTCTCCTCCGTTTTGCATTTCCCGTCCTTCTGCGCCGCGCCTCCGCAAAAGCCGTCGGCACGGCGGTTCCGTCCCGTTTCCCGATTTCACTTTGCATTGTTTTGATCTTGCGATCTTGCATTGCTTTGCTCCGCAAACCAAACAAAGCCGTCATCTCTTTAATCCTTTAATAAAAAGCCGGCCGCCGGAAACGGCAGCCGGCTTTTTCAAAAAACACTTTCCTTACGCAGCCATTAAGCCTCGGTAATGCCGGTAAGTCTTGCCTGTCCGCAGGGGCGGCAGCACATAAGCTCCGCATACTTCACAAGCGTTGCTCCGAATACGGGCTTTCCGGGTATCTGACGCAGAATACTGCCGTTCTCCCCCTCCAGCCAGCGCCAGTCGCAAAGCTGATGCAGCTCAAAGTCCTCGCTTGCCAGCAGATACATGGTTCCCGAGGGCACAAATCTGTCCGCCACTATCGGAATGCCCGCATATGTAAGCGCCTTATAGCCACCCTCCAGCTCGGTCACATTCACGCTGCGCTTATTGCTCTCCAGTGCGGAGGCATACGCTCTGCGCACGCCGTAGGAGCAAAGCGCAATGTCAATATTGCTGCCGGAGGTCTCCTCCGCCGCATCTATCGCCGCCTGTATCTTGGCGTCGCTTATGCTGCCCGTGCTTGCCGCAGTATAGGCATTAAGCCAGCCGTTGCCGCTTCTTGCAATACCGTAAAGGCTGCCGCTTGTGGAAAATATCGCTTCAAGGCCGGTGATCTCTCTGTCCTTACTGCCCTGCACGGTCATAATGGAATCCTTTGCCGCCGTCACCTTCTGCGAAAGCGTAATGTTATATCCGCTTTCCGCCTTTTCAATTCCCTTTACCGTAAGGCCGGATACAGTGGCCGCGGTCGCCGCCGCCCCCGTAAATATGTCCACCACCATGCCCACCGCAAGGTTGCGTGCGGTATCCACATTTACCACGGCAGTGTCCGATGCCGCACCGCTCAGCGTGCACAGCTTTCCGGAGCCGTCGCCGTAAAGCATACGCGCAAAATTGAACTTTGCCCCGCGCAGCAGGCCGTCCATCTCCTCGTTGAGCAGGTTCACAAACGCACCCGATGCATTCTCTCCGGCTCTGATGGCCTTATCGCTTATCTCCACCGTGCCGTAAAGGTTTTTAAGCGTGCTTACAAACTGGGCATAACGGTTTCCGGTAGCGCCGGGCAGGTTTCCGTCCTCCGTGCCGGCCGATACGCCGCCGTTCACACCGTATATCGCCGCCTTACGCACCTCTTTGCCGTATACGCAGCTTTCGTTGCGCTTTATCATCGCATAGAGCGGATTGCTCTGAGTGTTGATCTGATGCGCAATAACATCAAGATAAAAGTCCTTAAGTGCCTTTTCCGCATTTGTAATAGTTACTGTTGCCATAAATTATAATCTTCCTTTCTTTATTCGGCCTTCCGCCGCCCGGATACATGCGTACCCGGCTGTTTTTTCTTTCCCGTGTCCTTTTTCGCTCTTCAGGGCATCACGCAAGCTTTGCTCACCTTTATCGCTGCATCGCAACCCCGGGCGCGGCCGGCGCTGCGCGCCGTCTCCCTGCCTCCGGCAGGGCCGGGCCCTTCGGCCCCTCGCCGCGCCGCCGCCCGCAGCTTTTCTCCCTTGAAAGCCGCCCTATCGCGCCGCCCCGCAAAGCCCCCTTGTCATCTCGCCCGCATCCTGCAGTGAGCGCGCACGGTTTGCCTCTCTCACCGGCGCATATCCGCCCGCCAGTATCCGCGGCGCACTCATGCGCCGCATCTGTTCCAGATATTCCGCTATCACCGCGCTTCGTATCCGCTCCTCCAGCACGCACCGCTTTATAAACTCCCCGTCCTTAAGCAGCTCCTCCGGCGTTTTGCAGCTTTGCTCCAGCATCTCGGCATACCGCCTCTCCATTTCCGCCTCCGCCCTCTCCGGCTCCGCCGCAAGCACCGCCTCCTCCAGCTCCCTGCGCATCTCTCCAGCCCGCGGATGCTTCAGTATGAATTCCTGCGTCTGCCGCCGCGCCCGCTCCGTGCGTCCCAGGCGTTCGTTCTCTCTGCCCAGCTCCGCCACCAGCTCCTTCAAACGGGCAAGCTCCGCCTCCTGACCGCTGCCCTCGTTCCTCTCCGCCTCCGCGCAGACGCCCTCCGGCATTTCCGTTTTCTCCGTTTGCTTTTCCGTATCAGTTTCCATTCTCCATCGCCTCCCTGTGCGCCGCATAATGCGCCTTTATCACCGCCGCTCTCTCCGGCTGCTCCCTCTCCAGCTTCTCAAAGCGCTCCGACAGCATAAACCGCGCATGCTCCGCCATATGTATGTCGTGATCATCCGCCTCTCCTATCTCCGCCGGCACTATGCCCTCGTTCTCCCGCTGCGCCGCCTTGGCCTGAAGCTCCGGAAGATCGTCCACGTTCTCCCAGTCGCCCAGCCCCAGCGCCGCAAGCAGCCGCGGCTTCTCCTTTGGCTCCACCGCGCCCGAGGCGCCGAACACTCCCCGCGCCATCAGGTCAAACAGCATCTGCCTGCGCTGCGTCACGCTCTGGGACAGCTCATTTTCCGTCTCGTGAACAACATCGTCGCTTGTAAGCATGCTGGCATTAAAGCAGGCCAGCTCCACACTGCCGTTGTCCCCCGCTATCTGCATAAGCCGCGGCTGCGTGGCATACTGCCTGTACAGCCTCAGCCACATCTTTGCCATCTCCTTTGCCGCATCCCTTATACTCTCGCTGGTCACCGCCAGCCTCGTATTGTCCTGATCGTTAAGCAGCGACAGCGCCACGCCGCTGGTGGCCGCGCCCGAATAGCTCCTGCGCATCATCTCGCTTACGCCGGAGATCATCTCAAACTCCTGCAAAAGCTGAATCTCTTCCCGCGTAAATTCATTGGGAAGCTGCCCCACCGGCATCATCTGCGGCGGCGTACTGCCCGCACGGTACACAAGTATCTTCCCCGGGCACAGCCCGTCCTGCTCAAGGGACTGCATATCCACAGCCCCCTCCTCCACGGCTATCACGCCGAAGGCCGCCCTGTCCAGATACTCATGCTTGCGGTTCTTCACCGCATTGTATGCCCTCTGCACCGGTATGCAGCGCTGTATCACCGATGTCCCGAAAAAGCCCGTCGGATCCGGCACCGCGCACTGCCTGATAAACGGCAGACACCGCGCCCCGTCCTCTCCGTTGCGGTAGGGCAGCTCCCCCTCATATACAAGCTCGCCGCCCGCCACCGTCAGCATGCGCCCGTTTTTGTATTCCGCGGAAGGCACCTCGTAATACTCCGCCACAATCGCGCAGTCCTCCCTTGCGGGCGCCCCGCTTCCGCACAGCACCCTTGCGCCCTTTTCCGGCTTTGCACGCACCCCGTAGCGGTCGAATATCTCCTCACAGGGCATTTCCACGCTGTGTATTATGCTTCTGCACCGCTCCACCCCGGGGCTTGCGCAGCTGTCCGGATATATCTCAAAGGCCGGGCATACCGTAACGGAAATATCGCCGCAGCGCACCCCGCCGCATTCCGCCTCCGCATCCCATGTCACCTTGTAGAACGCGCTTCCGCACAGCTCGCTCCACTGCGTCGCCTGCTTCAGCTTCTCCTGCATGTCCAGCTTGTAATACACCGAATGCAGCAGATTCGTACACATCTGCGCATTCTGCCGGTCGCTGTCGTCCCCGCTTGCCGGCCGCACCATCATAAGGGGCCGCACCTGTGAAAGCCGCGCAAGCCTTGCCTCGATTATCGGCGCAATGTGGTTGAATACCTCCCGCTCCTGCCAGTAATACTGCTTCTCCTGCCGGTATATCTCCCCCGCGGGCCATACCGCATCACAATACTGATCTCCCTTTTCAAAGCAGATATTCAGCCTCCACTGCAGCTCCTTTTCCGCTCTTTCCGCGCTCCGCCTTTCCAGCTCCCGCAGCACAAACTCCGCAAGCTTTTTCTTCCTTATGCGCTCGGCGCCCTCTTTTATGCCCTCTCTGAGCTTCATCAATCTCTCTCCTTCCGCTTTCGGGGTACCCCCCCGTAAATATATCTCCACCGCGTCCGCCGCCGCGGTTTTCCCCCACCCAACGCTTCCCGTAAACAAACAGGCGCTACCTCCGTCCCCGCCTGCGCATAAGGCGCTCCATATCCTTTTGCACATCGGTCTTCTCCGGCACCGGCTGCACCGCCGCCGGTGGACGCGAGGCCAGAAAATACCGCAGCTCGTCCATGGCGTGGTCGTCCTTTTTTATCGGCTCCTCCCCCTGTCCGAAGCGGTACACCCTGAATTCCCTTATCATCTCCCTGCAGGTGGAAAACACATACAGCTTGGGCCGTCCGTCCGGAGGCCCCAGATACTGCCGCACCCGCTGTATCCCGCTCCATACGCTCTTGTCCACCTTCGGGTTTGCCGCTATCCCCTGCTCCGAGAACAGCTGCGCCACGCTTTTTGTGCCCGAAAGCGTCCTTTGCAGCGCCGCGCTGTCAATAAGCGCCGCATATCTGCCTGCGCTGTCCGTTTTCCAGCCCTGCCGCCTGCTTATTTCCTTTATCCTCTCACAGTGCCACGCGCAGTCCTTTCCTGCGGCAAAATGCTCCGCCGTCACATACACATTCCCGTCTCCGTCCACCGCATACCAGTGCGCCGACAGCGGGTTTACGAATCCCGGATCAATGCTTATCATGCTCTGCCACTGCGGCGGAATCTCAAAGGGCTCCACCACATTCACCTGCTCGTCAAACTCCGGATAAACCAGCCCGTTCCCCGAGGCAAACTCGCCGTACTGACGGCTGCGCCGCTGCTGCGGCGTAAGCGCCTGCTCCATCACCTTCAGCTCCCGCTCATCAAGAAACGGGTTGTCCGCCCAGCTCATCGTCTCGTGCCATACCTCCGGGTCCTGCGTGTCGGCATATATCCTGTCATGCACCCATGTAAGCCCCAATAACGGCGTCATGGTGCCCCATATGTCCCCCCGTCGGTCCAGTATCCTCATCCGGCATTCGTCGTATATCTCCTCCGGCGGCTCCTCATCAAACCACACCCAATCAAGGCTCGTCCCCTGAAAAACGCTCCTGCCCTGATCGCAGCTCTTAAAGCCTATGCTGGAAAGCCCGCCCCGGACGCTGCGCACCAGAATAAAATCAATCACCCCGCCCTGCGGATTGTCCCTGCTTCCCTTTTTCATCACCACCGAGTGTATCCACTCCGGCGGCAGATAGGACAGCACCTTCTTCTGCGCCACATCCCGCTGCACCTCCCCGGTCAGGCTCACCACCCACCCGCAGGTCGCATGCTCTATCTTGCGGAAAGGATGTATCCCCCTTGCAAACCATACCGCCTCCACCGCCCCGCACTCGGTCTTGCCCGTACGGTTTCCTCCGAAGATCCACCTGTTTCTCGCCGACGATTTATGAAACAGCATCTGCTTTTGATGCACCTTGCCGTGATTGTACCCCGCCAGGCGGAAAAGCTCAGGATGCCGCTTTTGCAGGCGCTTCCCTTCTTCATTCATCCAGAATCCTCTGCGCCTCCTCAAGCGTCAGCTCCTGCTCCTGTGTCCCGCAGCCCTCCAAATACCACTTCACCGCCGCAAGATCCGCCGGAACATCCCTGCTTACAACCTTTGTAAGCACCATCTCGTTCCTGTTTTCACCGTCCTTGCCGCGCACCTGACGCAGCTCTCTCACCTCCTCCTTACTTTTGTAGCCGCAGGCCTTCTTTATAAATGCCCGCATCACCTTGTCTCTCGGATCCTTCAATTTCCTTTCACCTCCCGACACGATAAAGCATAACACACCCTCCCTGCCCCTCCCCTTTTCGTGCCGCCCGTGCCAAAAAATAAAAGCGTCCGTGCCCGGCACAAACGCCGATGCACAAACGCTCCCGCTTACGCACGCAGTAATTCTTCGCCTCCGCCTTTTCCCCGGCGGCCCTTTAATCCCCTATGCTATGCCCCCTTCGCCTCCGCCTTTTTCTTCTCTCCCTCCGCCGCAAAGGCCTTGCTCACCGCATTTACATACTCTCTGTAACTCTCATCATGCACCCGTGTCACCACTATCCGCCATTCGCAGTCCGCGCATATGCTCTTTCCCAAAATCACAAGGTTATCCTTTTTTCTCTCTCCGCATATAGCACATTTTCTCATATTCCGTCCCGTCCTTTCCAGAAATCAATGCCTTCATACAGCATTGTGTCCACTCTGCTGTATATTATTCCTTCTCCGCGTTCCGGGTGAAAGCGCAAATATAAAAAGATTGTCTTTTGCCCGCATATAAAGTAAAATATAAAGAAGTAAAATATAAAGCGGATAAAATAAATAAAAGCACAATACGCGGCCGGAATATACGCCCGCTGCCGCCTGATTAAAGCGCTTTATGAAAGATATAAAAGATACGGAGCCCGAAATCCCGATGAAAAACACAAACGCCGAAAATACAGCCCCAAAAACCCCGCTTAAGGATGCCCTTAACGCCTATTGCAAAAAAGCCCCCATGCGCGGCCATATGCCGGGGCACAAGGGCAAAATAACCGTCTGCGCTCAGCACGATGTCACCGAGCTGTACTGCACCGACGATCTCTACTGCGCCTGCGGCCCCATAGCCCTTCTTGAAGCCGCGCTTGCAAAAGGCGCGCACAGCCGCCGCAGTCTTATCCTCACCGACGGCTCCTCCGCCGGAGTGCGCATTATCCTTTGCACCCTCGCCGCCTGCCTTGCAAAGGGCGAAAGGCTGCTCATGAGCCGCGCCGTGCACAAAAGCGCCTCCGACGGCTGCGTGTTTGCGGGGCTGCAGCCGGATTTTGCCGCCCCCGACAGCCTGCTTTCCGTCCTTGAAAACGCTCCGGACGGATATTACGGCGCCGTTTTTTTAACCTCTCCGGACTATTTCGGCGCCATAGCCGACCTTCATGCGCTCTCCCGGCTCTGCCGCAAAAAAAATATTATCCTTGCCGTTGACGAGGCCCACGGCGCCCATCTGCCCTATCTCGACCTCCCCGGCCTCCCCTGCGCCTCCGCTCTTGCCGATATAAGCGTGCAGTCCATGCATAAAACCATGGGCGCCCTCACTCAGGCGGCGCTGCTCAATATAAACCGCGCCGAGCTTATATCCCCCGCGCTGCGCTTCCGCCGCGCCCTGTGCACCTCCTCCCCAAGCTATCTTATAATGGAAAGCATGGAAAGCGCCGCCTGCTGCTATCCCGATAAAGCCCCCCAATGGCTGTCCCGCGTGCTCGCTCTGCGCCGCAGCCTCAAAAATTCCGGCATCAGTCTCTATGAGCCCGCACTGTTTGATCCCACCCGCCTGTGCATTCTTACCCCGCCGGGAAGGGGCGGGGAAATAAGCCAAAGCCTTACAGCCGCCGGCTTTGTCCCCGAGCTTGCCGACCCCAACGCCGTCGTATTTATCCTCACCCCCTATGATGACGACTACGCCCCCCTTGCCGTCGCTCTCCGTTCGC